>Ga0116229_10004549_pt1 | contig 22730 bp, 16 predicted proteins | sample S1TSphgellanicum_3_FD_87313 | JGI IMG/M metagenome (GOLD analysis project Ga0116229, IMG submission 87313) | Host-associated microbial communities from peat moss isolated from Minnesota, USA - S1T2_Fc - Sphagnum magellanicum MG | ecosystem: Host-associated > Plants > Peat moss > Unclassified...
TCAATGCACATTCACAATTTACCATCCTTTTTCTCCACAAACAAAACCAAGGCTCCATAAGCCAATTTACTTCACTTAATGCAACCCTTTCCATTAAGTCATTCATTTACTTTTTAAAAATTCAAGTTTTTTTTATTAAGTCTATAAGGAATTGTAGAAGGTAAGGTTGACCCTAGCATAAGCTCAATTTTGTGATCAATTCATCACATGACAAAAAAAAAATTGTTTGGGAAATTTATTTGTTAAAACATCAAAAAATTTATTAAATGTGTTTGAAATAAAAACAGGCGATTGGTTAACCCGTTTAGTTTTTTCTTTAACACCAAATTCATTTACATGCATAAAAATTAAAAAGGAAATCTTTTGTAATTTTTACAAAGTGAATAAGTGAATACTATTGAAGTTAAACTAGTATTCAAGATTTAAGTTAACCAATTTATTGATAATCCTAGCTATGAATCTCAACTTAAAACCATTTCTCAAAATGTCAACTTTGTAAGAGTCTAAAAAAATGTTGCTTAGGATGGCCTTGAAGCTATCCAATTCGCATGTTGTGAAATGTTTTTTGAACTTGACTCTAACACATTCCAATTTCACCTTCAACAATATTTCAAATATCGGTTTTACATTGTCTTATGTTTCGTAAACCTTGATGGGTTTCACCACCTTTGTGACAGTCCACTTTAATGATTCAACCGCGCTTGGTTTTATGAATGAATATGTGGTTCTTGAATCCAATAAATAGAAAACCATGTTACTTTCCACTTTACATTTAAGTGAAATTAAGTTTGGCCCCAAAAGCTTTTAGTTTTAATCGGGTGGCCAATTTGGCCGCCACCATTTTGTGAAATATGAAAACATCTTCCATACATTCTACCACTTTCATCATTTCTTAACAAATGTTTTGAGACCATTCTTTTGAAAAATTGATTTGTGAGCCCAAAGTTGCAAGTGGTGAAGGAAAGTCACCTTGTGGACGTACTTTTCCTTCATTGTGACAAGGTTCAACAATGCACTAAAGGCTTGGACATAGCACACCAATGTGCCATGTCCTTTGCTTTGGTGCAAATTCAATCATTCTTGCCCATCTTTTAAGATTTGATTAAACAAGGTGAATTTGTGATTCAATTTGATCTTGAAATCATTCCAAGATAGTGTCCCCACTAAATCTAATTTGATGACTTTTTGCATTATCCACCATTCCATTGCTTAGTTGTGGAGCAAAACTTGAAACATTCAAAGTTAACTTGCACCATTCACAATGCTTTGTGTTTCAAAACAAGCCTCCGCTTGGAAAGCCCATTGCCACACCCTCTTTGTGATTATATCTTTTCTTATGAAAAATTTGAACATTTGGGTTTTGATGGCTTTGGTAAAGGCATCCCCTTTCAATGTTTCAGTAGCCTACAACTTCTTTACCTTTGTTATAGCCTCAAGCAAACGTTGGTTTACTTGGTTTTGATGCAATATCACTTGCAAAATTTTCATGTTTTTCAACATGTCTATTGAAATTGTTAAATTTGCCATGATTTGAAAGTTGACTCCTTTTTTGACAAGGTTATGGCTTCTTCCACCACTTCCCTTTCAAGGACCTTCTTTTTTTACTATCATGCTAAATATTTTTTTATAAAACAACACATTCTAAACGCTTTCATTTTATGTTTTGTAAGGTTATTCATGCAAAACCCATCTTCATCTTTCACTTCCTCATTTGGCCCATTTGATTTATTCTCATTATTCAAATTTCAACTTTATCTTGTGCTGAAATACAAAGGCATGGGCTCATTATTCTTGGTTTTGCCTTTGGTCTTACATGAAACCTTTTTCATGTTATTCAAACTTGATTTGATGGGGGTACCTTGTGTTCCTTCTTTTAGTTCCACATCATCCCTTTTGTTCATTATTAGAAGAATGTTTTTTAGAGTGACAAGCTTGGTTCCATCTGTTGGTAGCTTGTTTAGCCACTTTGTCCATTTCCATTTCTACCTTGGTTTTACACTTTTGGGGTTTTGTGTTTTTTTTCACCTTGTTGGTGGTTTCCATTGCCTTGGCCACAAAACATTAAGTCTTATTATAATACTAGATGAAATGTATCTTTGACCCGGCCTTTGCATTCCCACACTCTCAATCTCCTAAAAATTTCCTTATTTCTAACTTCTCATTAGATCTATGCATCCCACAACACACATGATTAGTTGATGTTTTCCTAAAGTCAATCCAAACCCAATTCACTAATTAAGTTTAAATTCATTAGGACTTATTCTAAGTGTAGCTTCCACATGGAGGCAAATTTGAAATGACTCTCAATCATTTAAGTTCTTAAAGGACAACACCAAGTGATGTCCCAAGATAAAATTAAGTTTTTTTTAAAACAACATTTAAGATGTCTTAAAAGGAAATGCAAGATCACAAAGATGTCACAAAAGGTAATTCAGGTGACACCAAATGTTTCAAGTGTCTCAGGTGTTGCCTCAAAACAACATTATGTGACCCCCATAACAAACCAAAGTTTGTCCTAAAACAAGTTTAACTTGCCTTGAGTCCTAATCCCAAAACCCTTTGACTTGGTTTGCATGGTGAATTAAGGAGTATAACCCCAATTTGCCAACTTGGTTGAACCACTCACATCGTCATGATGCCCCATTGTGACATTCCTAGCAAAAGGCCTGCTTGTGTGAATTGAATTTGTGTAAAAGGGCATGTCACCTTCTTCCTTGTGGTATTGACAAAAAAATTCTTCTACTAAAATCCTATTAGATGGTGTGGGTTTTCCAAGACTTGAAAAGAGAAATTAATGTCTTTGGGTGATTGGCCATAGTCATCACCAACAAGTTGATTGTTGTTAATTCTGTAACCATCATGATTGATCCATGTGTCAATATTATTGTTAATCAAAGAAAATAAAAGTCAAAATATAATGTTTATGGATGACAAAGATGTAAACACATGTTAAAAATGGATGTTATATTAGTGATAACATGTGATTTCCATTTGAACTATTGGAGTTGTTATAATATCACACATCATTAACATCAATGAACTACCATGAATCACACCATTACAACTTTCAACATATGAGTGATCATCAAATTTTTAAACATTATTTCAACTTGTCCACACCATGATGTTTAATTCACATTGAGTTATTGTCCTTATGTTTGTAATTTAGTCCACACCCAAGTTGTGTGGGTATATTGTTTATCATTTAAAAAAATTATGGTGAGGTTTGAGTTTTAAAAAAAAATAGTTTTAATATTCAATTAGGATTCAATTATCCAACCCATTATATGCCCTATTTTAAGATAAAAGTTGAGTTTGTGTGTGTGTGTGTGTGTATCAATTTCAACAAGGAAAAAAATGTGTACATTTAGATTCATTTCATTGCATTAAAATTTTCTCCAATTTGATGTGATTAAGATTTAGGATGAAGAAAGGAAAAACATTAATTAAAACGGGTTTGGGGGGTTGGGGGCAAACACAATGGAATAATTAGGTTTCAAGGTTTTAAATTTATAAGCAAGGAAGTTTATAAGATATAACTAGGTAATTGATAGGTTGTTTAGGTGCAAATCCTTACCCAAAAGTATATACTTGATCTTTAAATATAATCATCATAAATAAGATTTGTGCACAATGGGTATGAATAGATTTTAGGCATATCAATTTTGAAAAAAAAAAGGTATGAATAAGCTTAAAGGATATTAGTTTTCAGAAAATAAATTAGGTTATAATATATACTTATATATATTTAACAAGTATATCGAGGAAAAAATATATTCACACAACATTAATCCACACCTCCAAGGTCGCACGCCTTCTTTTGATGTTCTTCCATTTGTCTTCTTTTTCTTTCTATTTTTTTCACCATATCTTTTTTCTATAATTTTTTCTTTCTTTTGTTTTCTTTTTCTCATTATGTTGTTCAAGGTTTTGTTTATCTTCTTCTTGCTTTCAAGGTTTAATGCACTTTTCGTATTTTGGCTCCCCTGATAGTTTGTGTTTTATTTTTTTTTGGGCATACAAATGTTGGGTGGTTTTTAATTTTTATGAAAAATTTATAATTCCAATCCCAAAAATTAGACTAGATTTATATTGGTTCTAATTTAGTTCCACAGTTGAAAATTTGATTTCAAGTTAGGTTTTTCAAATTTATGGTTTCAATTTTGAAACTTAAACCTAATTCCAATGCAAGTTTTAACTCAAATCAAAATTGCCAATTAAATGCTAGTTAACTCCCAATTTTAGGTTTTTCCCCAAAACCATATGTCTTAAATCTGATTCCAATTCCACATATAAATAGAACCAAGAACATATTTTTGGTTTTAGTTCTTAAAACATTGAAATTTTGATTTTGGTGTCAAAAATTATATTCAGTTTCACACTATAAGAATTCATGGTTTTTCAAAATGTTTCATTTGATTGCCTTGTTTGTTTTTATTATGAATTTGGCCAATTTGGCTAGAGGCCCATGATTGCTAAAATGACATGTTTGTTTTACTAGTTTAATTGACTAAATTGATTTTTTTGATTATGTGGTAATGTGGCATTTAATCAAATAAGACATGTAATCATAAATCTTTTTTAAATACATATTATGTGAGTAGGTAAGTAAGTAGGTGGATAAGGTAACTAGTTTAAAAATGTATGTAGTTAGGTAAGATAATGTGACTAACTAGATAAGGTAGGTAGGTGAGTAGATAAGGTAATTGGTTATGTACAATAGGGTAAGGTAATTAATTAAGTAGGGTAGATATTATAAATAACTAATAAATATAATTTTGGGCATAAACTTTTCTTTAAAATATTATCACAAATATAGTTAGTATGATCGGTCACCTACATATTGAGATTAACTACCTCCTTTTTATTTACTTTTTTACCTACCTTCTTACTACCTAGGTTAAATTGCCTCCCTACTTAAATTTTATGTGATGTATCTTAGCTAACCTAAGTTCTAGGTTATGAACTAGGTAGGCTAGATGACCTATCTAGGTAGGTATGTATATAAATAAATAAATAAATAAATAAATAAAAATTTTGAGCATTAAATATTAATGTAATGTCCTTTTGATAATGCCCTTGACCTCAAGCCTTACCCTACAGGTTTCTCCTACTTAGTGCTAGCCTTGAAAATAGGCGAATACCAATTCGCTACCATTGCATCTAAGGATTGATCAACGGTCTAGATCAAACGAACGATACGTGCCATCTTACTTATCTGAACCATGCATCTAAGTGTTGATCAACGGTCTAGATAAAACCAACAATAGGTGCCATCTTCCTTGTTTCTCCTGCTTAGTGCTTTCCCCCAAACCTTGGGTGACCACCAATCTCTACCGTGCATCCAAGGATAGACCAACAGTCCAGATCAATCCATCAATTGGGTCCCATTTTAACTCATTTGCATCTGTTTAGTGATTGCCCCAAAGCATGAACAAACTGCCAATCTCTACCATGCATATAAGGACTGATCTATGGCCCAGATCGATTCACTTTTGAGGCCATAGATGGATTTACTTTTTTGTCTCAAAGTGGATCGATCTGGGCCATTGATAAGACCTGGGTTTTTTTTTTTTGTCAATTTTGTGATGTAGCCAAACCGGCGATTATCCACAAGAAGATTTAGCCAAATTTGGCTATAGACCAGATATGAAAGTAAATTTTCTCAAGAATCCTTCAAATTTTTTGCTACGAGCTGAACCCAATAGCGGAATCTGACGATTTATCAAAAAAAAAAATCGAAATCTGGCTACTAGAAATCCGGGAAAATACATACTTTTAGCCATTTTGAAGGAAAAAAATTAGTCAGAAGAAAAAAAACGCTGATCAGAGCTTAAACCCTAAACCCCCAGAGGAACACGGAGGGCTAAATGCGGTGAGCTTTCCTCACAGCGACGTCTGTGCCTCGCGTGCTTGCTTGTCGTCGTCGATCGCCGAGACTGGAATCCCATGAAGAGTCCGCCTCAGTAGTATTTCCTCTCTCGAGGTTCTCAATGCCTCTCCAGCTTTTCTCTTCACTTCGCTTTCTTAGGGTTTAGGGTTTTTTATGTGCACTTTTTTTTCCTTCAAAGGCTGCAACGTCCCCATGTCCACAATATAATGTTGTGATTGATGTTTGAAGAAATACGGCCTGTAAGGAACTGTGACTGTTGTCTCCAAGCTGCCTGCCTGCCGGCGTTGCTACAAGTTTGAGAAGTGCAGCTCACCAAAAGAAACACCCCCAGTTCAGTTTCAAAGGTTTCAATTTTTTTTTCCAGACTGTAACAGGGAACAGTCTCAACGATTGGATGGTGAGTTTTCTCTCTTTGGGAATTTGAGGGAGAAGGGGCGAAAAAATAAAATGAACCTCATGTTCAATTCTGATCTTTTTTGCAATTCTCGGAGATGTGCATGGACAATTTAGGGTTACTGTTCTTGTGTTTATCATTGAACAAAGGGTTTTGTTGTGTTGCATAAAGAGACTGCAACGTTTCCAGGCCCTTTTGGGCTACTAGACTGCTGTCTGTCATGCTCTACTCTAAACCCTAGACAGTGTATCCATCGAGCCTATCTATCAGTGTGTGTTATACCATGTCATTTTTATGATGTACTTCCAGAACAGGCTATCAAGGGGGAAGTGATTTTCTCCTGCATTTTTATCAAATCCTAGTTTTTGGATTCTGCTATAGGGTACTTGGAAACCTTTGTTTGTAAAGGGCTGAGAGCTTTTGCACCACCCAAGGCTTCATCTCCGGTCTTCAGCATTGGCAATGTTTAAAATGATACTCTGCTTGCAATTTTAGCATGGCTGTTCATGACCCATTCCTAAACAACTGCTCCTTTTGTCCACTACAATTACTAGTTAAGATCTGTCTGTCTTCCTTCTGTTCTTATGCCTGTAATATATTGAAGGTAACTCTGTCCTTGAATAGGAAGTACCTAGTCTTGACAGGCTAGTGCCAGGGTTTCATGAAAGGCCGTCTTGGGCAGCAAAGCCAGCAGGGACTTCCTTCATGATTGAAGGAACCCCATGCATCTTGTGACAATACTCTGCCTGCTTCCTTCTTTGGAGGTGTGGGTTAGTAGTGGCTCTGTTGATGTCAAAAGAGACAACCATTTTGTAGCTCTAAATTACAATATGGAATTTCAGAAGATGCAAGGATCTAATGGGGTTGTGCATTTTGGTTTACCTGTTGGAATGGTTGTGAATGTCCACCATGTGTAGGTTCTGCAGGTTACAATATTATGACAGCTGATCAACCGATTGTCTGATTGTATGAGAACAATCCCCTGACAGACATATTGGGCTATGATATGATTTTCAACATCGACATGGTGTTCTGAAAAAGTATAGCTTGTCCCTAGAGGGCAGGGTTTTTTTTACTCCAACTTTGTGATGTAGCCACAGTGGCAATCATCCACAAGAGGAAAGAGCCAAATTTGGCTACAGGTCAGAGAGGACAGTAGACATTTTCTAGAATCCTGCTATGTTTTGGTGACCTCCAAGAACACAGTGTCCAAATATGAGAAGTTCCATTTTCAGATGTCCAACATTTAAAAAGGATCTTTTGACTGTCAAAACAAAAATGTGTCATGTATGTGCAAAATTTCACACAAAAGTTTTCTGTTGCTAGAGGGTCCAAAATGGAGGTCATATGGCACCTACTTGTGGACAAATTATAGAGGGTGTGAAGCATGTGAATGTTCAGTAACACTGCTTACAATTCTCTTGATTATTGAAATCTCATATTCTGATGGGAACTGGTTAATCTCATTGATTGGCTTCAGCACCTTCCAAAATCATTTGCTGAGCATTGTGGTGTTGAATGTAATGCAAGTGTCAACCTGGAAGACCCCAAATGGTAAGGTCTGGCTTGTGAAAATGTTGATCATTGGCCAAGGATATTCAGATGCCTTCTGTCTTAACTTGAGAGCTTTTGCAACAGAAAATGGCTTGAAGAAGGTTGATTAGCAGCTTTTCATTCTCATTGCCCAGATCATGTTTCAATGTGCTTTTATCTGATGAGTCTGGATTAGAATTTTTGTGTATGGAGAGCAGAGGGAATGTAATTACTACAAACTGTAAACACAGAAGGAGAGAGGGTGATGGTTAATTCTTGGCTCTGAAACCAATGTGTGATGTCAACTAATAAGTGGTGGCAAGAAGTTGCGAAGTGAGGTGCAGCCTGATGTTAGAACCTTTTGTTGGAATACAGAATCCAAAGATGGGGCAAACAGTGGCAGACTGGAAACTGAGTTAGATGCTTTGAAGAGCAACAAGGGTCTACCCCCAAAAGTGACTCAAGTTATCATATGAGGGATGCAAATGACCACAAGAAGGGTCCAGTGAAACCAAGTCAAAAGCCTTTTACCATAGCACACAAGAGAATGTGCAAAAATATGAACCTGGATGCTCTTCACAAACATGGGAATCATAACAATTTCCTGTCACAGAAGCTGAGTGCCAGCAAGCCATGGATGCTGCACCTAAAGCAAAATGCAGTGTTGTGGTGTTTATGAAGTCTTCACATGTGTGTGATGGATTTCTGGCTTGTACATTCATCAAACTCCTTTGTTCTACATTTGATTAGCTCACTGTGGGCATACCTGAGATTCAAGATTATTCTGGGGGACTCAAGCATGTTACTGAGGTTTGTGATGATCGATTCTGGATACTTGTTTTGCAGAACATTCTCTGTGATTTTGCCAACAGCCATTCCCAAAGGAAGATTCATATTTAACCTTGAAGATGATTATGGGTAGAAGTGGCTCTGGAATGTAGGCTGCAGAGGGCTAAGTGGCACAGTGGGGGTACTTTCTAAACTATTCTGTAACGGATGTGACCCTCACCCCTCAATCCGAAAACAATTTTCACATCCACAACATGAAAGATGCAAACAACTATCCTCCAGTAACTGGAATCTATAACATCATAAACACACAAACAAACTTGAGTTGAATGTGGAGTTGGAAGGGGTGGTTGCAATCTGGGGCTGCAACCAAGGATGATGAAGGATGGTGCATACCAGGTAATCAATTTGCACCTGATTTCGTGAGTTGCTACAACATCTGATGAAGCAAAATCTCTTTCAATAACCCATTGTTTTTTCACTTTCTAGGTGCTTGCTGTAACTCTCCTCCACCTATTCCTAATTCTCACCATTTCTGGATGGTAATTCCACCTTGACCTAGAAAAGCAACACACAATTGTGCAAAAGAAATCAACAATTTCAAAACTCATGGAGATCATGATGATTAGTTAGTCTTGGGCAAATCTCCACGTTAGTCTTGCAATTTGTTCCACTGTTCAAAGTTGGCAGTGTTTAGTAGCATTTGAGCATAGGGTCCCCCTAGTAAATGTTAAGTCTTCCTTTTTAGAATCATTTGTATCTGCCACAAAAGTCATGTGTAGTTTCAATACTGAGTTATTATGTTGCAACTTATTGTCCATTTGTAAGAAGGGAAGACATAATCCATATCTTGATATGTCTTCCCAAATGGAGGCTTCCCAAATTTGTCTTCACCCTTGGATATGGGCACAAGCAGTTACTACAATTGTATCAGCTTTCTTTCATTATTAACATTCTTTTGTATAGGGGACAGCTTCAACCACTATACCAACAACACAGTTAGGGAATTGAGCTTTTTTGGCTTCAACCATTGTGTTTAGGTTTTAGCTTGATCAAAGTCATTCCTTATAAAGGTTTTAGTTTATGTCAAAACTCTTGCTTTTTCTTGTCAACAAAAGTTGACAGTATCTTCTGATTTCTCGCCATTTTGAATATATGGATGTCTTCCCATTTTGTGTAATTACTTGGCAAATACTTCATCTCAAAACTTTTGCATCATCACACCTTTTTTCAACATTTTTTCAGACTTATGAAAAGTCAAATGTTAATAACTCACATCATTTAATGCTTGAATAAGAATGAGGTTTAAAGCTGAATTTATCCTCCACATGGTTTCATTCGTCATCTACAATTATTTCCACTATGGTTTGAATCAAATGAGGGTTTCCCCATCCTTCAATAATTAGCCTTCCTTTTGTTGTGCCTTTGTACTCAACTATCAATCAAATGTGTAACCCACCTCTAAAATGTTCCCACAGTAGTGAGAATATATGGATGCATCTTGTTTTGTCCATTTTTCTAAATTTCAACTCTCAGTTCAACTTTAGAAGTCTAGAACATTACATGGGCTCCCTATCCAAACTTCAATCCTCTATGGTGCATTGACATGGCTCTTTTCAGAGATGGGCTTCACACCTTAGGGTGCCAGCATTTCTATTCCCACATGCATAGATCTTCTTCCTTGTTCATGCTTTACATGAGCTTTTGTGCTCTTGGAGGCAACACAAACAAAGAAAAGGAGTACATAGTCCCCTTTAGCTATAGATATATTTGATTGTTTGCACAAACAAACATATGATTCTTTACATAATTATGCTAACAAAGCTTTGGATATGATCATTGGTTGAAAGGACCCCTTTCAATCTTGGTCACTTTCTTTAAACAATGAAACTCAATTCCATTTCAAAACATGCAAGCAGCCTCCATCTTGAGTTGAGTCAAAAGAGTGGATTTGGCCAGTTCAAAACGACCATGGCATATATGTTATGGACCCACCCCTGTCTAGTTTGTTACTTTATGTTTGTAATTGAATTAGGATCCATAATAATGGCCTTTTGGTATTAAAAACTATTACTTCCTATAACACCAAAGTCATGTGATTCAAGTTTAGGTTGCCATGTAGGTGTTATAGGCTAGGCTTTGGGCCCATGGAAGAGGAGTTAGTAAAAAATATTTTCCTGGCTACATGGTGCACTGTTGTCATTTAACTTCTGATGGTACATTCTTCATGTCCGAAAAAGATGATTTTTGGCAAGGTGTTATGATTATGGTGTATAAGCTTCCAAAGGTTGGTGTGGAGATAGGCAATATAAGTGTAGGGTAAAACTTGTGGCCAAGGGCTTTATTGGGTTTTTAAATCCATGTTGATTTTTTTCTCCATGATACCCAACAAATATCACATCAGAAAGTGGAAAAAGATTGCCTACTTTTTTGAAAAAATGGACCACTTGCAGTGGGCATTCTGTTTTTTGAAATGCCATGTGAACAGTGGACACTAGTTTTGCCCATATCAATCCTTCTAAATAAGTATTTAGGGTTTAGAAGTATTGATATGGACACTAGGTTTGATGTCTAACCCTGACTGACGTGGATGAGTAAACATGCGCTCAAAGCCTAGTTCTTTTGTTGTTGATCATATGTGTTCTGAGACTTTGGCCATGGATGTACTCCATGGTTTTTCTTTCCAATTTTGTGATATGGAAAACCTGGCAAAGCTTTCCAAAAAACATAGCAAATTTAGTTGAATTTATGCTAAAAAAATGCATTTATCCAAAAATTTCCCAAATTCTTTGTTGAAAAAAAAAATCACCCATGTACCCTGTTAGATTTATTTAGGCTACACAATTTTGGGCTGAATGCTCTTTCCAGGACTAGTTTTGTGTACATAAATAATTGTGGTATATCGCATCTTCTGCGTTATGTTCTGCTGGGCAGCGGTTTCATGAAGTTTTGTTATCAGATGTGAACTAGAAGTGCAAGCTAAACTTCAGAGTGGCAATGCTGGTAGTCAGAAGAAAAATATGTTGTTGTGTTCATTGGGTGTTCAAGTAATGCATGCAGGGTCAGGGTAGTTAAAGTGGTGCACACACCACCACAACTAAAGGGCAGTTGTGCATGTTTGCAATTGTGTAGTGGAGAGTGACTATTGAAGCTCGGTGAAGAGGGAGGGTTTCAATGGGTGTAGACAGATATAATAAGGCAAGGATATGAAGTATGATCCCCTCCCCTTTTTGGAATACTTAAAAACCTATCAGAATATTGTTAGAATACAATTGTACCTCTGTCAAGAGGCAGGCATTTCCTACATGCATTTCACTTTTCTAAATTCTCACCTCTCATTTTTTCCATTTTCACCCATGATACCAGATGGGTATTTGGGGAGAAAGATTTTAATAACAATAATTTCTGATTGGTTTCTATGCTGGGTGACACCCTCGAAGCAGGGGTTTCCATGTATTTGGCCTCATGAGGAAGTGCCTCACAAGGGTACTGCCTGCCTTAGGAGGCCACTTACTTCCGGAGCGCTCACCTGGAGGGGCTTTACCCTACACATTTCCATCCTTTCTTTATTTCCACTTCTTCTCGGTAGTAATTTGTTATAATGTTTGTCAAGATCACATTAATGACATATTGAGGTTCTAATCTTAACTAAAGGGGAAAAAAAGGAAAAACAAATGGCTCTTGTTAGATAAACACTCTACTGTTCACAATGGCTTTAATGGCTCTTACTTATTTTATGCTTGTTCTGTTTTTTAGGTTAAAATAGTGTAGACAGCTGTTAGGGGTACTTAACTATTTAGAAAGCAATATAATTAGAGAGCCAATTGTCAGCTAATATAAACATAGTTTAATTATCACAACCTAAGTTAATCACAGCCGGCATCTCTTGAAACACTATCCCTACTTAGTGATACCAGCTGCCAGACTCCAATTGGCCATTTGAGCATTCACTTAAATTGGTCACCACCTAGCAAGACCAGGTGCCACTGAAAAGGTTGTTCTATTTAGTGACTACTGATAGCTGAACCCAGAATGATTTATGTGCATAGATTTCCTGATTAGAAGAATTCTGAAGTTAGGGAGTGATTTTGTATGGTTGGACATTGGTTCCACTCACACTGGCCAAGGTTATGGGAGGCTAAAGTAACCAATGAAATTCAATTCAAGCTACATGAGCATCAAATCCTGTCAGAGCCCTTTTCCTAAGCTGTATGTATTAATGGATGGGTGCTACGTGATCCGAGCTTTGGGTTCTAAACTATGGTGGCTAAACTGGGTCTGACCCAAATGCAGTTTTTTTAGCTAGCTTTGTTTCTTTGTTGGAAAATGTCTAATTTGGTTCTTGTAATCTAGAACTAATACTACCGGTTGTCAAGTTCACTACAGGAATAGTAGAATCCATTGCTCATTGTCACCCCCCTTCCTTCTTCAAAACCCTACCAAAACCTTACCATGTTACTGGGGAATGACGAACATACTTTTTAAAACTATTGTCAGATTAAAAGCTAAGGTTTCTAGGTTTGCCTGAAGAGCCTGTATTAAAAGAGAGCTCAATAATAAAGCGATGAATTAGTGTGGTTTTAAGTGCTGGTTCTAATGCAGGATTTAAGGATGTTTTTTTTGGGTGTTGTTTAGCATCATTGTATGTTTGCTCTTCCTTGCCTGGTCTACCCAATCATCAATCAGGAGTCCATGATATTAAGAAGCTCATAATTTACAACAACAATTTATTACCAAAATCAGTTTTTGCAAAACATGGCAGTTAATTTTTTTTAGTGAATGGATTCAGACACAGACAAAGCATAAAAAGTCCCTTGTGAACTAATTAAGTCACAAGGTTAGTCATGCCATGACAAGGGTAAATTCACTTATTGGAATTCATTAATTATGACCATGTTGGTGTTTGCTCTTCTTGTGTCCTTCACAACTGGTTTTTACTGCTACAAGTAATTGTGGGCCAGATACCCTAATCAATTAGTTTGTTGCTCTTGTTGTAAAGAAACAAGAATCTCTGCTCGAAAGAACATGGTAGCCTAGTATCCTCAAATTTTGACAAAAATGTCTTTTTTTGGGGTTCAAAGCCATATTACTACCTACTAGGGTAGATAGGTCGGTGTGCAAACACTTAAAATCTCAGACAAGGTCAATCCTCCCACATTGTTCCTCTGAGTTTGAAGCTCAAAGAACCCTACCTTAAACCCTATACCAGCCCAGACCCAAATAATTTGACATTAAAAACTCTTCTCATATTCTCTTTTTGAAAATGTTTGGCCAGTCCTAATTCCCACAGCACAATTCTAACAATAAATACAAAAATGAGTTGAGTTAACAGTTATGTGAATTTTGTCCATTTTCCAATTTTCAGCATTCACTGCAAGTTTCACTAATTTATGGCTGCCATTAAATTCCTGGGAACATCTTATGGAACTATCCACCTGATCTCTACTCCGTTGTGTCCAATTTTCTCTGCTAATAAATCAATCACATGTGGGCCAGTGATAATACCAAGCAAAATAATGGTTCCTTTGTGTTGTTGTTTGTCTTGTCTTACAAAACCTGAACACCATAGATGATGCATCCTTTGGCTGTCAAGGTGTGCACTTCCATGCTCAAAACTCAACAAATATTCACATATGGGGCAGATTGAGCATCACAAACCTAAATGAATATTAGCTGCATGTGATCCCTAAGACTTGTCTAAGAGTTGATTAGTTGATCAACTTTTGTCACTTGTTAACATTTGTGACCTTTGTATATGAGGGAAAAAAATTTAATTATTTTTTAATTTAAAAATGATATGCATGTTCAGCTTTTAAATAAAAGTTGTTACTAGCTTGAACCTTAGCCAATTCTCACCCATTTTGTGATACCCACCCAACATTGGTTTTGATATCAGAGATGATTATCACTTTTTCTGCATCTTCCTACGGATGATAGCCATTTTGGCTACAAACAAAAATTCTTTGAAAAAAAAACAACTAGAGAGGAGCCCCCATGTTTATTTTGTACATTGAGACCTCCCAAGTCTGGGCATCCTTGGTCAAGATCTTGGTATCTTTGGAGAGTCCTCAATGAATACCAGTGTGCACATGGAGGTGGTTTTTTGTAATTTTTGAATCTTTAGTGCAAAGAGTTAGTAAATTTTCTCATTGAAAATTTCATAAACTCAAAATTAAAAACTTTTAATGGAAACTAGGGCATGCTCTTGATACTATTGCAAAGCTCTCAATGAGTAGGTTTGTATGAAGGGCAATTTCCCTAAATTTTAGACCTCCAGTGTGAGGGATACTAAATTTTGTTTAATTTTTTTCATTGAAAATTCAGTAAAAGTGGTAAATAAAAATTGAATAAGAATTGAATTTCAGACTTAGGCTATATATTGAATATAATTTTTGTAAATATATAAATTGGAGAAAATTTGAATTTCAGACTTAGGCTATATATTGAATATAATTTTTGTCAATATACAAATTGAATAAAAATTGAATTTTCAGACTTAGGTTAAAGAAAGGTGTAAACTACATTTGGCCTTTGAAAATTCATACAATAGTCCTCCGTGAAATGTAAGATTTCTCTCTCCTTTGAAAAAAATACAGTTCCGTTACAATTGATGGAAGAAAAGTGAACCCAGGTGGTATCTAGGTCTAATCTTGTCCAAAAATCTATATCTGTATCTGGACTCAACTCGGACAAGAACAACAAAAGTCCGGAGTTATTAGGACTCAGGACCACCAAGAACAGATAACCCAGTGAAAACTGTAATGATTTCTTATCCGATGCAGTGGGCCTTGTGATATAGGTAGGCGGCCCATTCTTTAATGGCTTCCTGGGTGGTCTTGTTTGTAAGCCGAATAAAGAAAACATTGAAGAAAGTTCAACTTCGAGTGTTTATATTTGGAGAGAGAAAGAGCAACACGGAGAGCAACAAAGTGCAAAGACACAAAAAAAAAAAAATTGGAGAGAGAAAGTGAGCATGGCAGAATTCTCCTGCAACAATAACCGAAACAAAATTGGACTAAGCCAAACATGGAAAAAGGGACGACTCGTCAGGTGTGCCTAAATAATGAGGCGGCGCCAAACACCCATTTATGGTGCAAAACACCACTAAAATTAGTGTCCACTATTACATAACAATAAGATGAAAAAGGACTTTGGGGGGGGAGGGGGAGAAGAGTACCTAATGGACAAATTGGAGTGTTCTTTTGGGTGGTGTCCCATTGTTCTCATTAGGGACTCTTTAGCTTCTTTCAATATTGACCATGGTTAGCCAGACCCACACCTGTCATAACTCAATGATTGACCTTTCCTGTCTTGATGTATTAAAATAGGCCATAAACGCTTTTCCCAGCTTTTAAGCCTATCTATTGTGGATGACTCTCCAACCCCCTCCCAATTGGGGGCGAAAAGTAGTCTAAAACTTTCCCCCTAAATTTTATAATTTTTCTATTTGTTTCATTGTAGATAGATCCATTGTGATAGATGGAGTGGTGTGTTTGTGCATGAACTTTAAATTTTCTTAAAAAGACAATTAAAAATCTTCATAGAGTGTAGAGTACTTTCGAAGTGTGAGGCCACTTTGGTTTGCCAAAATGCTGATGCTGTTGAATATGCACATAGCTCCCATGTGAACTTGGTGCCTTTAGCTATATGTTGTTTGCCATTCAAACAAGTAGTTCATGGTGTAATGGCTCTTCTCCTTATAGCAAGTTAAAACCAGTGTTGGGCAACTATCAGACCAGGCTCCCACCCACCCAGCGTGGGTGGGTCGTTGGTTAACTGACCAGTTCTCACATTGACACTTGATGGGTATCAGCTTATGTGATACCCGCCCTAAGAACCAACCTGCTAATTATCAGCCCAGTGAGAATTGGACTGTAAGAACTAGCTTCCTTTTTAAAATATTAAATCATGAGATGGTGCCCATGAGGGCTTAACCCAGGTCCTGTCCTCAAGAGTTTACTTTTAGGGTTGTAAAATTGGAGAGCGGATCCAAAGAAGAAGATGGTGGAGGGATGGAGTGTGGCCGTTGGATTAGGTTCTCGATTTGTTTTGGTAACAGTTGTTTGCATCCCTAATATAAAGAGCCTTAGTGCTATTGGCTCACCCTCTTCATTATTTTTTCCATTGAGTTTGCACTGAGAAGTTTTGCATCAAGAAGCTTGCATTGAGGTTCTTGTTTCTTGTAGGTAATTTTTTTTCTTTTGGTTTTGGTTTGTAGTTCTTCTTGAGCCACTCCATCACCTTGTATTGGTATTGTTCCTCTCTTGTTCTATGGTTGTTGGTGCCTTTTCAATTTGTTGTTTCTCTCACATGGATGTTTCATTTCATGTTGTTTCAATGTTGGTGTTCCCTTGCATTGTTGTTTTGTTTCATATTATTATTTCATCGCATTGCTACTACTTCGGCATGTCACTATGCTTTCATTATTGTTTTTTGTTGTTAGCTATTACTATCACTATTCGTCATACTCATATTTGCCTTGGCATTCTCGTGTTCATGCTTCTGTTCATGTGCCTTGCTAAACATTTAAACTATTTACACATGGCAAATCATGCGTTGGTGAGATTTGGCATTTAGATTCGTCTCGGAACCTAGGGCTGACCTTGACCTCCAAACAAGTGGAACTCAATTTTAAACCACCCTTGGGCATTTTTGCCATCTTTTCTCACTTCAACAACATGGTGTGATTAACTATTTCTCAGTCAAGGGAACCATTCATGTTGTGTTTTTGCGTTTTTAGTGTAGAAGGTATTACCAAGTGTGTTTTTCGCTTTCATCCAATGCACTCACTTCTAACATCTTCTCCAAATCCTCCTTTGCGATCGTCTTTTCTTTCTGTGGAATCCACTTTGAGTCTAATTTAGAGCTTTCAATCATCACACCAAATGAAAGTAACAAACGTACCAATAGATAATGTCAAATTGGGTTCTATAATGCAAATCCCCTTTACCCAAGTGAGACATGATTTGCAAGTTCATGTGTAGGAAATATGACTTTTCCATTCATGGATGTGCCATTTTATTTGCACACAGCACCACCCCAATCCCGCCTAATTGAGCTTTAAAAATTTTCAATTTGAGTTCAACTCCAAATCCATTTATGTTGGTTACCACCTCCTTGCATTTTTCAACCATTTTTTCCACCATGAACCTCAACCTTTTTGCAACCAACCATGCTCATGAAAACCTTTAACCGTTTTTAGATTACTAAAGATGATTATTTTTGTTATTTTGTGAGCGTTCTCCCCATTTTAAAAGGGGTTGATACCCTCATCAACAATTAGGCCATTTGTAGGTGGGTTTTTCATTTTCTTTCGAATTTTTTTCATTTTAAGTTTGTAACCCCTTTTCTACTCAAACTTGTTCACCATTTTTGGGAGGTGGTCCAAATGATGAAACTTCATCCACACTACCTCCTTATGATGGCAATCCTTGTATGTCACTAGATACTCCTTACTTCTAAGGTGTGTTTGTTTGGTGTGGAATATGCCTTTAATTTTGGCCACCAACCTATGTTCGATGACATCCACTTCTAGTCGCACCTTTTGCTTCCGATTTGGTCTATGTTCATCACGCAAAATAAATGTCAATTTTGAAATGTGAAAAGTCAAATGTGCCACAAAATTAATCAACAACTTTAAGGTATACATGTCAGGGTGCAAGTTATGCAAATTTTCATAAGGCCCCACATACTTGGCATTGAAATGTGGGGCTAGTCCATCATGCATTTTAAAATCTTGAATGTTCAACCGCACGTGTTGCCCAACCTCAAACTCCACATGCCTTTGTGTTTTATTAGCATGTTTTCCATACCATTTTTGAATGTGCTCCAAAAGCTTCTTAATTTAGGTGTATAATTTTCCATGCCCTTTGACCATCTTCACAACTTCCTTGGAGTGCTTTCTTTGTCCCATGGGAATGGTTAAGTCCATTTTGGTTTTTTTCCCAATGTTAATTCGAACAAAGACATTTTTATCGCCAAGTGCATCATGGAGTTATAACAAAACTTTGCCAAACCTAAATGTTTCCCCCAATTTCCTTGATAGGCACTCACATATTTTTTAATATATTGGTTCAACACCCCATTGACCCTTTTTGTTTGGCAAAAAGTGGGTGAAATATTGTATTAAAAAACAACTTCTTTCCCATTTTTCAAAACAAATGCTTCAAAAAATTTGTTTGTAAATTTGACATCTCTATCGCTCATAATGAATTGAAACACCCCATGATGCTTAATTCACATGTCAGGAAACAATTTTGTTGAATTAAAAGTTGCTACGATTGTTTTTGTTGGAGCAATTTTTGCCAACTTGGATAATTGATCAACTACCACTAGAATGGCATTCATGTTTCATTCGAGTAATTGCATCATGAAGGTTGTGGAGACACTTTCCCATGGTTCATTCAAAATCAATAGAGGCATGTATAATCCATTTTTTTTAATAAATGGACTTCATGTTTTGGCACTTCACACAGGTGCCTACGAAATGTTCTACAATGTTTTTCATCTTAAGCTAATAAAACCTTTTCCCTATGACCACTCTTGTGATTAATTTTCAACAATGCCCCACCATGGACACATCATGCTCCTCTTGCATGATCTTCGTGCGTAGCTTTCTTGCTATCACATAAATTTAAAAATATTTTTATCTTAACAATCCTTCCTTTAAAGTGATGCCTTTTATTTTTCTTCACTCTCACAACTCTTTGAAATATCTTTGTGCAAATAGGTCTTACATATAGGCTTCCCTTATCCTCTATTCGAAGCTACTTTCCCCTTGGAAGATGGTTTTTAGTGTGTTGAATCTTGGTTAAAGGTTTTTCCACCTACAATTCCTCTTTCTTATCAAGGACTATGTTGTCCCATCTTGGTTTTCCAATCAATTCCACATCCAACAATGCAAAAATATCATGCCATCTCAATTGTTTCATTGAGGCCTTCAATTCAGTTTCGAAATATTTCAAAGAGACATTGTCCATGAAGACCTTGGTCTTATGTGTCCCCAAATAATGTTATTAAATTTTCAAGTGACATACAATAGTGTAAAATTCCTTTCGTGAGTTGGCCATTGGAATTGTGTTCCACATAACTTTTTAGATGTCCTTTTTACATGAAGACCCCTTCAATAATGAAGTCACTTGCATTAGTGTGGACTTTGAATAGTTTGGTGAAGTTTTAAAACTTCAACACAAGGGTGGACAAAAGTTTTTCTTTCATATCCTCAAATGCCCTGTGTTCATCTTTCCATTTAAAAGACAACTCCTTTTATAGGAGATTGAAAAGAGGTTTCACCATCTACAAAATCTTTTGTAAACTTCCAATAGAAGTTAGCCAAGCCTAACAAGGATCAAATTCCTTTGACCATGATTGGTTTCTTCCAATTTTTGATGGGTTGCAACTTCTTAAGGTCGGGCCTCACCCCTTCTTTGATTAGATATATCTTAGGAAGTCCATCTCCTCTTGAGAAAATTCAATTTTCACCCTATTAACAAATAATTTATTTTGTTGAAGCTTATTCAAAACATATTCAAAATGTTCCACATGTTCTTTTACAATCTTTGAGTACACCAAGATATCATCAATATAGATGATCACGAACTCATTCAACCTTTTCATGGAAAATTGAATTCATAAAGGTTGTGAATGTCGATGGGGCATTACACAACCCAAATTGCATCACCAAGAACTCATGCAAGCTATACTTGGTTATCATAGCCATCTTTTCAACATCCTCATCCGCAATATCTCGATTCGAAATCAATTTGGTTAAAGTATTTACCCCATTGAATTAATCCAACAAATCATCAATGTGAAGTAAAAGATAGTTGTTATTTATGGTTACCTTGTTCAAAACACGATAATCAATACACATTCTCAACTTGCCATCCTCTTTATTATAGACAAAATTAGTGCCTTAAAAGGTGATTTGTTTTGCCAAATATAGCCCTAATTGAAGAGGTCGTTTAATTTTTTTTTGAGCTCTTCCAATTCCTTTTGGTTTAACCTATAAGGTGCCTTAGATGGCAAAGCTATACTAGGCACCACTTCTATCTTATGGTCAACCTTTCTACAAGGTGGAAGGGCATTTGGAAGTTCATTCATTAGAACCTCCAAAAAATTATTGAATGAATCCAAAAATAATTAAGAGGTTGCCTTGCCCCTTGTGGCTTAGGTTTCCCCTAGGAGACTTTCAAAAACATTAAAGCCAAAAAAAAAAGGCATTTCTAACTCATTTGCCAAAACAACCAAATTAACTCTTATTTCTACCAATGCAAAATCATATTCCACATCTAAATGCACTAATTTAGAGCCAACTTTGGCACAAACTTTCACTTTGCTTCCACTATGGAAGATGTCTACTTTGTAGGCATCCCAAAATGTGTTCCTTAGAATTACACCAAAATTATTTAAGTCGCATAAGGTGAAGTTTTCAAAAAATTAAACTCCCCCACAAAACAACCTAACATCTAATGTTACACCAAGCGAGGGTCTAACTATGCCTTATGCCAAATGCACCAATATGGGATCCGCCACTAATTTGATATTGACTCCCATTCATTCCACCGTTTGTGAAGTCATGAATGAATTGGTCGTTTCCAAATCCAAGAAACAACATACCAACTCATTATTTATCTTACTTTAACAAATTGGAGGCTTCACTTTTGTGGGCCCCCCATTTTGGCCATGAAACCCCCTTGGAGAATCAACTTACCTTGGGAAATGTAGTCATTTACCCAAGGTGGCTTAGATTAATCCTTCACCAAATGTTCATGATTATCACAATTGAAGCACTTGACCTTCAATAGGTCCCATTTTATTTTTTTCATTGTTGATTCCTTACCTAGGGACTTCTCTTTGTCATCATGAAGCCCTGATTTACTTTGGTGCCATTTGCATTTGTTCCAACCTTCGCCTCTACTATTTAGGCTGACATTGTTGCTTTTAGATGATTTTGGTTCCAATTTCACCCTTGGGGCATGGAGGGCTTGCACTCCACCATTTTCATTAAGCCCTAGCAAGTGTCTGAAATGTCCATCCTTTGATAGACAATTTTCCAAACCCAAAACTTCAACCCACATAGGAAGATCAACTTCTTAACAACTTGTTTCTTCAAGGGGACCATAGTTAACATTCGATTGAAGTCATGCCATAGTTTGCCAAGGAGCCCATTCCATCCTTTTGGGCAAGCTCAAGGAACTTCATCCCATCTTTGAGTACTAAGTGGTGTAGTGTAAACCTTTCGTTCAATTGTAGTTTGAATTCTTCATTGCTAGGGGATTCAAAAAGGTTGGGTGTCACCTACTTTTGAGACATCCACCAATCCCACATGTGTTCTTTGAGGAGAATTTAAACAAAATGGATTTGCTCCTTGTCCAATTCAAAACGTTGGGTTTTTAGATGTGCCTCAACTTGGTGCAACCATGGTCGCACTTTCTTTGTTTTCATTTCCTTCCATGCAAAGGAGTCCAACAACCTAGCTTTTATGGCCACCTTAACAAAGCCCCCATTTGGGGCATTGCCAATAACACTTAGATCCTTTGCAATTCGACCCATGAACTTTGTCGCAACCCCACTTTGGGGCTAAGTGTGAGAATGCAACTCACACTCCCTGACGTGCTCCCAAGTCATGAGGTGAAACCCGCTTAAGGGTTTCACAAAGTCAAGTTGCGAAAAGTTGAAACTTGGTAGCACGCTCCCGGCTTCCAACTCTAGAAAGGGGTAGAGGGTCGAGTTGGGAGCCTCGGGATTAGACTAGGAAGAAGGTTTAGTAGATCAAGCATGAATCTGCATCAAAACAAACCACCCACGTGGTTAGTTCACCTTCCGGGACCCTTTTGGGTGTTGGGACTTGTCACGGGCACTTGGACACACAAGACTCACCACGGCCCGAACTCAGGGGAAGCCACCACCTTCCCCCATATAGTATTCTCTGCGGCTGGTCGCGGAGGCTACATCCGAATGGCACAAATTCCCAGGACTCCCGAAATGGAGTCCCGAAATTGTCCCGGCAAGACTCCCGGAACTTTGAACCGCCATAACTCCCGACTGCAGAATTGGATCGCGACGAGGTCTGAACCAAAGTTGTAGCCCTCGTCGAGATCTTTCCAACGCCATGTCGCA
>Ga0116229_10004551_pt1 | contig 22728 bp, 9 predicted proteins | sample S1TSphgellanicum_3_FD_87313 | JGI IMG/M metagenome (GOLD analysis project Ga0116229, IMG submission 87313) | Host-associated microbial communities from peat moss isolated from Minnesota, USA - S1T2_Fc - Sphagnum magellanicum MG | ecosystem: Host-associated > Plants > Peat moss > Unclassified...
TGATGAACCCCACAATGTTGAAAGAAATTTTGGAAACTAATTTCAAAGACAAAATAATGATATAATTTGGAGAAGATTATATGAACTTGAAAAACAAAGAATTTGACAATGAACAAAAATTATATGATTTTATTGTTTGAACAAGACAAATTACAAGCTAAACATAATATGCACCAAGGGTACAAAAATCACAACTTGTGTTAGTAAAAATGTGAGATGGTGTCCTTGGGACCTTTACTTATATTATCCAATAGAACCTTTTAAAAATTCATCAACCTTTTAGAAAAAAATATTTCATTAAAACTTTTTATAAACTTACACCAACCATGCCTTGTAGAAACTTTCATTAAATTCATTTTAATAAATAAATAAATTCTAAAATTAAAATTTTAATTCTTCTAAAATTTCTATGCATATTCCTTGAATCCTTTTATAAATTAATTTATGTTTAATGTATGTGACAACTAGTTTTTGGTGAAACCCAATTGTATAATCACATGATGATGAGTTTTCAAGGAGTATAGTAATTAAACTATCATCATTAGGTTGGGAAACAATGGACAAAAATTTGGGTAATTAACAAGGTGGATTCTACAAGGGAGGAAATGAAAAACAAATTTGTGATTTCTACCAATGACAAATTGGCTTATGCCAAAATATCTTCTAGATTGGTAGTAAGTTGGGGGTGGGGGTTTGTGCTTATATAACAAAGTCTACTTTATTGAAGAGTGGTTAAGGGCTTTTGAAGGTGACAATTTGTTCCCTTCTAGTTGTGTTCCAAGCTTCTCATTCATTTTGTGTGAAATGTGACAAGGAGGTGCAAGGGATGGACATTTTAGATTATGTGGAAATGTTTTCCATTTGGTGATAAACAATAGGTTTCACTAACCTTTATACTATTGATTTGACTAAAGGGGTGAAGTAGAGGTTAAAAAGGAGGGTCATTCGAGTCAAAAATAACAAAAATCAATAGAGAACCAAAGAAGACACCCCTATTTGGAATTGCTAGAATGCAAATAGGGCATGGGAATTTTCTCATAAAGTCCTTAGTTGGATGACATTTGAGCCTTTTACACCACGTCATGGTGAAAGTATGATTGGGTAGACCCACTAGGAACCACCTAAAAGGAATGATCAAGGAACAAAAATTGGCCAAATATTTTACTAGGTTTTTTTTAAAAATATTTTCATAATTTTTTTTTTTTTCATGTTTATTTATTGCATACCAAAATGTATGGCTTGAAGTTTCCATTACAATAAAAAAAAGGGTGGGAATTGTTACAAATTTGTATTCCTTGTTGATGTGGCCCTTTCCAAAATCTAGTTCTTAAACATTGGAAATTCATAATTAAATTACAACTGCTCAAATGATTACCCAATACAAATATAAAATAGAATACCATCTAAAGTGCCTTAAAATTTTATATTCAAAAAAAAAAAACTCCAAACCTTGTTTGAAAAGTGTTCCTCACCAAAAAATTAAAAGAAAATAACCATTGTGACATCCCTAAAACTTTGTGTGAATGTAATGAATAGGAACATTAAAATTCAAAATAATTTTTAAATTGGTAAAGTTTCAAAAATTATTACAACCTAACTAATGATTCAACAAAAAAAAATATTAATTTTTTTTTCATATATTTTCTATATTTTTCCAAAGTTTGACGGGTCTTGAAAAATGAAGGTGTGACATTCCTCGTGGCACCACCCAATCATCCTTTCACCCAACAACCAACTCCCATGCATTGGAAATGTAACCTCTTTGTAATGAAGGAGCTTAGACAATTTCATGATGGCACTGGTTTGTGGTTTTAGAGGCATTATGCTTTGGGACATGTGATCCAAAAGGAATTATGCAATGCGTATATTGAATGCTATGTTTATTCAAAAGATTCAAATTTTCATTTGGAATGCCCTTCTTGATTATTATAATATATTTGTATGGATTATGGTAGATGTTAGGATTTGTTTAGGAAATTCCATTTTACTTAGCATGCTCACCTTAATTCCTTTGATATGGTTTGGAAAAAAACCATGTAATATGTTCAAGGTCTAGCTATGTTTGATGGTTCTATGACGGACCTCAGAGAGGCTTTAGTAGTTAGGTGATTGACTGTGTGTTGGGTTTAGGGTTTAGGGTGATTGATTTTGTGTGTTGCGCACTTCCTTAGTGGGGCTTGTTCCATGTTCTTTTTTCCTCCCTCTCCTTATCTCATATGCTCCTTGCAAGGGGGAAGGGTTTGAATACTTGATTTGTTCATGTTCCCCTTGGGATCCGCCCTTGTTGGTGGTTTTTCTTTTTTGCTTGGACTTGGGTCCTTTCATTTTGTACTTTTTTCTCACTTTTATGGGTGCTTTGTTTTATTGACATTTGGTAAGTTTTTATCATCATCATTTTTTTCTCTTTGCAATGAATTGGTTCATTTGTACTCCAAAAACCTTGGTTCTACCATTCAAAAGGATGAGTCCAAAACTAGTGCATCACATGTGTTTTTGTTGAAAAAATCCAATTTCAGACATGATTAAGAATTTATTATGAAAAAAGGATACACATTAGAATTTGACAAAAAAACTTTTCTCTTGGGTCATGTTGTCCTTTAATGGCATTGAACTAGATGCAACTATTTGTAGTGCTTGCCTTTGGCACCCTATTTGTGCTGGGTGATTCAAAGATGGGACATATGAAATACAAGCTGGTGTGCTTCATAAATGGGAAGCTATTGCTGTATTAAGGGCTCCCACTAAATAAGTTCTGGGACATACTAAATTTGGGGATTGTAAACCAGAAGGCTGCAACAGAGGTCTTCCACCAATTTTTTAATTTAAAAAAATTAAATTAAAAAAAATTAAATTCAAGTCCTTTAGCAATGTTATATTTTGCATAGCCCCAAAGGAAAATCATAAATCATCACTTCCATTGCATTTGTGAACTAAGGATAGTAGCCTCACTACAGCATTTCTCCATAATGTATTAAGTGTAGGGTAAAGCTCCAATACCTTGGCAATATTTTTAATAAAAAATTCCTGTGATACCTGGTGGGGTTTTTTTTTCCCTAATAATTTTCATTAAATTTGGTCCCATTATTTTATCATTTTAGAAGCCCCTTCCTGTGCTATTTTATATTGTTGATAATAAAACCTAGATTATTTACTTGCACTCAAAACATTGGCATATTGTTAATATTTTATTAATGAATGTAGTCTAATGTGCCAACTGCTAGACTTAACCAAATGTGCCAACCCAAATGAATAAATGAAAATTACTTAGTATTTATTACTTAGTATTTATTTTCGAAACATATTATTGGGGAAATGAGGGCAAGATACCTTAGTATGTTCACGAATTCGGCATTGGGGGTGCCAAGTGAGTTTTTTTTTAAAATGCATTTTGGCATATAGCATAATCTTTTCCAAAATTTCAGCTTGAATTTAAAAATATATTTAACATTTGTGACATGAGTGAAGATATTTTTATTTTTTTCATCCATTTGATAAACAACCAATTTGGCCAATCTATCTATGAAGCAAGCTAGTTTGTTTGTTTTGTTTTGTACTTATGAGATCCACCAAGCTGGGATGCTTCAGATTGCTTTCTTGGTCTCTTTGGAAAGCTCTTGAGGAGGATGGGTGCTTTGGCTTTGGTTCCATGGTGTTTGGACTTGTGTGGTGAAAATTCTTCACTAAAAATTAAATTAAATTGTAGCTGAAAATTTCAGAGGAATTGGAATGTGCCTTTGGCGTTGTTGGAAAGATCTTGATGAGCAAGATTTAATGGGATTTATTTGCTAAGATTTGGATTCACAACGTGCGAGATATTGATTTTTTAAAAGTGATTTCTGTCACTGAAAATTCAAATAAATTCCAAAAAACCAGGTTTTGGAAGGAAAATTGAGTTGAGGACGTAGTAACACTTGGGCCAATGCCATAGACCACACTAGTGGTCTTAATATGATAAGTATGGCTACTATGAGTAACATTGAAAATGAAATAACAACATTGAACCCACAATCAATCTCAAGAATGTCGCAATTTGTGGCCACTATGTTATTGGTTTCATGCTGTCATATAAACCTGGTCCAATTTGTTTAGTGTACATGGAGGGCTTATTATATGACATAATTTAAAATTTTATCTACTTACTTACCTATTTATCTACCTATTTCAAATGAAACATTCAAATTATAATTCATTTTTTGAAAAAAAAATTTCACCAAATTTCAAAATCACATAATTTTTTTTGGAAATTATCCCATTGTTGTTGCTTTTTTATCCATTTTCCAACTTCATTGTTATTGTGCTTACTTTTGGTAATTAAGTTGTTAATTTCTAACCTTTGGTAGCTGAGATTTGGAATTTAGCAATTAAAATTGGACACATGTTCCTTCTTCCTCCTTGTTGTTGTTGTTGTGGTGTTGTCTTGAAATAAAGTCTCCCAGGGTTGTTTATATATATATTTTTGGTTGGTTGCAATGTTTAATGCATTCTAGGGAGAGCACCACCACGTGGTCCCCCTGAAAAAGGGGCCATAATACCTAACAACTCTAATGCAAAAAAACAAAACAAACAAACAAACAAAGTTGTAAAGGAAAAAAATACCTTATGTTAAGTAGAAAATAGTAACCCAATCCAATTTTTTAATTAATTAACTAATTAATTAATTAAAATAGTAACACAATGAATACACCCCCTCCATTTGAGGGTTAACTCATGTGGGTCTCATTGGACGGGTCTAGACGAGGTTTGTTCTTGTCAGCAAAATAAGCAAGAAAAATAGGAAAATAAAACATGCAATTCATATGGTTATAATGAAGTTATGCCCCATTATGGCAAAATTCAAACTAACCATAGTTTAAAATATGGAAGGAAACTTTCCATAAAGTTCCCCCAAAGATGGACTAAATCAGGCTCTCCGAGTCCAAATCTATTATTTCTTGGGTTTAATTTGGCCACTAAGAGGCCTCACTTGAGAATTGGTTCATATAGTAACATGAGGTGAACATTCCCCCAAACATATGAGACCAAATGAAAATGTGAAAAAAATCTCCGGACAAATTTTGTCATTTTTGGGACCCAAAAAAAAGGGTTAAAAAAAAGAAATTATTTTTCTATTGCAAATTCAATTTTGGGGGGGAGAGAGAGAGAGAAATAAAATAAAATAAAATAAAATAAAATAAAAATTCATCAAACTTTGGATATAATTTTTAAAAATAACAACCCTGAAATGAAAATTACATCATAGTCTCCTCTTGCTTAATTAAAGCCACACCTAATAAATAAATAAATAAAGTATTTAGTACTACCGCAAGTCGGGGGGGTTAAGAGATAGGGACAAACTAAAGGACCTGTAGCTAACTAACTAAGGTTAGATCACCCAGGATTGACTGAAGCTAGTTGGTTAGTTAGTTAGTTAGTTAGTTAGTTAGTTAGTGGGTAGTTATTAAATGGATGGCAGGCAAGAAAGTGGAATTTTGTCCTTTTTCTCCGAAAGCAGCCAAAGCGCGCAGTTCGCGTGGCCCGAAGTTTTGTGGGGTAGGTAGGTATTAGAAACTGGGCGTTGATTTTGGCGTATTTCGGAGCATTTCGAGGCAGCAGCCGCCGGCCATTTATAAAAAACTAAATAGGTAGGTTGGTAGGTACTTAAATAGGCCTGGTGGTGCCTATCCAATAAACACCTAGTAGGTATGTAGGTAGGTTAAGAAGTAGGCACCTATGTAGGTACTTCCTACTAACTAGGGAAATTGTGGTAATGGTAGCCAGACTGCTAGGCTAGGGCCCCGGGCAGTGTTCCTTTTTTACTGGCTAATTTTCGCCAAATTTCGACCTGGAAAAAAAAAAAAAAACAAAGACCCAACAAATTCGCCAGATTTTAAAGGGATTTTTGTTTTCCCTCTTCAAATCGCCAGATTTTTATGGTAAAGTTCCAGTAGGTAGCCAAGAATATAGATGGATTTTTCTTTGTATTTTTATTTTATTTTAATTCTACTTTCATTTCTAGTATGTAGCCCAGATTTGGCTAAATTTTTTTTCTGGATGATTGCCACTTTGGCTACATCACAAAATCCTTAAAAAGAAACCCTGGCTGGCTGTGGGGGGTTAGAAAAGGTTTGGCACTTTGCCTGTAACTCTAAGAATTTTCTAAGGCCTAAAGGGCCTGGCCTGGCCATGTCTCAAGAGTCTGCCACAAGTAAAGGGCACATGCCAGTGGAAAAAATTTCATACCCAGTGGAAAAATGTTGTTGAAGTCTGGTGGGGTAGTTGGGAGGATGAACTGGAAGGTCACATTTGATAACATGGAAATGCCATTTAGTCAATTGTTGCAGGGCATCATCTTAAATCCCTAAACTCCCCTCTTCACATTGGAGCTCCACCACTACTACAAAATGTGTGTGTGCAGTTCCCTAGTCCCTCTTCACAAACAGACCAGTGAATTCATTGCATTCTCACTAGGTCTCATTGCATCCTCACTAGGTCCCATTCACTGCAACCAATGAATTCATTGCATTCTCACTAGGTCTCATTGCATCCTCACTAGGTCCCATTCACTGCAACTAGTGAATTCATTGCATTCTCACTAGGTCTTATTGCATCCTCATTAGGTCCTATTCACTGCAACTAGTGATTTCATTGTATCCTCACTAGGTCTTATTGCATCCTCACTAGGTCCTATTCACTGCGACTAGTGATTTCATTGCATCCTCACTAGGTTTCATTCATTGTGACCAATGAATTCATTGCATCCTCACTAGGTCCCATTCATTGCGACCAATGAATTCATTACATTCTCACTAGGTCCCATTCATTGCGACCAGTTCATTACATCTTCATTGAGTATCATTCATTGCGACTAGCAAATTCATCCAACATCTAGTGAAATCACTTGGCACATAAGGACACCTTTTGTGTTATAATATGTCATCTTATGTTTTTGGCTAGGTTTTTACATTTTCTTAAGGGCACATTGATTTTTCATTGCATGATGAAAAAGAGTTAACACAATTATTATGCATGGGTAAGGCCTTTAGATGCATGCATTACTAGAAGTTGATGTTACCTTTGCTTGTCATCTCAAGCGAACACTTTATTCTAGTAATACTCCCCGTCATAGGCTTTAATTATCACATGATGGTTGTATGATGGGTCACATGGAAACTGACCCTTACCTAACAAAATCTTTGAATCAATTTTGCAAAGCGCACCTATGTAAGGTTCACCTAGCTTATTTATTTCATGAATGCCTATCAACTTGGGCCCTTGCCCTACATATAAGGATTTAACTAAAATTTCTTAGTTTTAAAGGATCACACTTTATAAAGTGAAATTTTAAGCCCCTTGCCACAAAAAAGGCACCTTATGTGAAAAGGTCTACAAATCAATTTTTGATTATTTCACACCTACGTGCAAGCTTTCATATAGAGATCTCCATGCACGTTTTCTTTAGGCCCAAGCAAAGATGTTGGTAACCCTTGCCAATTCACATGCATCTTGACCCAATTTGGTGTCTTTTTTAGGTTCAAAAAAAAGGTTTTTGTGTTATTAGTGCCACAATTAATTATGCCAATTCCATTTGTGATGTGAATATATGGTTGGGAACATTGTAGTCATGTGAATCATCCATGGGGAACATTGGCCACATTCTAGAACAAGTGTTATAGTAGAACATATTAATAACTACTTCACAAAACATTATCTCACCCTACTTAGTTAAATGTGTTCCTGAGTGAAATGTGTTAGCCCCTTCCATACAAGAACAATAGTTTAAGCCATTTTTGGTGTAATGTTGCCTTTTTAGTGACCATTGCAATCCATGAAAAAAGAATTATGTTAATGTCTTATTAAAATTATTCTTAGAGTATTTTAGTGTGGGGCATGCAATTCTTTGATTTTCAAAATAAAAAACCCATTGGTTGGGTATTTGAATTTTTAAAAATAAATAATTGCTTGTTCTAGGTATTCCAAAACCTTCAAAAGCTGGTCATGTTTCATGAAAAAAATAGCAATTTTCTAGGTGTTTGTTTGACATTTTTCAAAAAAATAAAAAAATCATGGTTAACATAAAAAGAGTGAAAACACACTCCCACATGAACCAGAAGTATGTGGGAACTTTGAATGAAGGCATTCCCATGACTCCCAATTTGAGCTTTGATTTTGGGAATGGGAAGTTTTGAAATGTCCCAAACTTTTGGATCAACGTTTTGGGGACCAAACCTTGCCCAAATGAAACCTTATTGGAATTGCTAAAAAGTTCTTGAAAAATATTACAATAAAGTGGGGTTGCATTCCCAAAATAAGAATATGGTTAATTTATGGTTAAACGGAAGAGTTGGGAACCAAATTTCCAAAAAGATTCTCAACCATTTAATTGATGTTTTGAGGAAACAAATCAATTCTTGTTGAAAGTTTGTTACACTTTTGGGAATATCATTTCAAGGGCTACAAGTTTGCTTTTGAAATATTTCAATTTGGAGGTGAAATGAAAAAATTATGAAATTGAAAATGGCAAGATTCATAATTGGGCAAAAATGTCAAGTTGATGTAACTTCCATGCAAAATTGTAAAGTATATCATAAGGAGGGAAATTGTGATTCCTCTTAAATCCAAATAGTGGTGAATCTTGTGAATCCGAGTTAACCTATGATTCATCCATCATTTTGGCTTTAAAATGCACTAATTGTCGTATTATTTGGTTTGTGTAATTTGACATATTCAAAAGCTCAACTTGAAAAGTTCATCAAAGTTTTGTCATGGAGCTTTCATGCAACCTTTTTGTCTTAGTGTGTGAAGCTAGGAAGCATGCACAAAGCTTTCAAATATTTTGCATGACACAATATCGAAAAGTTTACCTAATGCCTTATTACAAGCCTATGGGTTTGTGTCATAGTCATTGTCATATTTGGTCAATAGAAACATGTAGAACAAAATAATTGATTTTGGTTTCAATTGATGTCTCAAATTGGGCATCAAGCAATTTAGTACACTTGTTATGCGATATTAATGGGGAGTTACAACAACAAACACATAAACATTAATAGTTTTTTCACAAAACATGTCCAAACTTTAAAATTAATAGAATGATCATGAGCTTCAAAGCAACACACAATATTACAAAAAAATTAGTAATATGCACCACAAGGAGATGTGGTCCCAATCACTATGCATTCCACTCATTTAAAAATGGATTGGACCAATTCCACTATAGTGACATTATAATGACATCTCACCCAATTTAATGGAATTGGCAAGTGAACTGGGTCATGTGGCAATGACCAATGGACTCTTAATGGATTAGTTTAAAACAAGAGTGAACATGGATTATCCCATGTGATTATTAAGTGAAACACATTTACGTCATGATGATTGCATAATGATTTTCTTATGATTATTCAACCTATTGTTCTAATAGTGTATATTGCTTTTGTAATGATTACATCCAATGATATTCCATAATGGCTGCACATTGATTTTTGTGTGGGTCCATAGTGATTTTATAATGACTAACTATGTTAGTGATTCTAAATAGTTACAATCTGTGCACACCACATTACATGCATGATGAATCACCTTTTATTAAGGGTTTACATAACCTTGCATTGCCCCATGGGGTTAAAACTTGTAAAATCATGTATTAAATGGATGTGTGTGGTCTAGGTGATACGGGCATAAATAAACATGAGGGGATTTAAGCCTAGTATATATATATGATGTAGCTTTCCATTTTGTTCTTCAATGTGTGTTTGATGTTGCACATTAAATTATCATAAGAAGTGAAAATGACAATAAATGGCCTTTGGACTTAGTTTGTCCCATGTACCCATGTCAACCAAACAATTCTACATGTTCATTCATATGTCACTAGGACATCATTTCACTATCACTCCCACCTTCAAGTGATTTCAATGTCACTAAAGCATAGTTAATAGATGTATGTCATTACATTACACCCATGTTTCAATCACTTGCAAAAGTTTCTAAACCTATAGAAATGATTCAATAATCATTTAGACAATTATCATTTTGAACCCACTCAACATTTAACACCTTGATTTCAATCATTCAACTTAGGGTGATATGGTTCATGTCACTTAATGTATGTCATTTGAACTTGAACACATATGAATTAAAGGCTCCCCACTCAAATGCAATATGCAGTCTACATTGTTCACACTTTGTGCCTTTCCTTCATTAAATGGGACAATTTATTTTCACTAAAATAATATCACTCAAGATCATTATAATTCATGACGCTTTTCATCTTGGAATCACATTTAGTCTATTTCAATCAAACTTGTGTCACTACTAAGAAACATGGTCCAACACCACTATGCACTTCCACTCAAATCCAATTTGAGTGAAATGGGACTTGCCCCATTCCATTGTTCATGGAATGTAGTGAAAGTGACATTGTCATGTCACTTTCTTGACTATCTAAGTGGGTGGGGCTCGTGCCATTCCACCATACATAGACTGTGGTGGAAGGCAACTATGACAATGCTACCTTATTAACTACTTAAGTGGAATGGGGCTTGTGTTAATATACAATATATCAACTATAGTGAAAGGTACCATGATTATGTCATATTCTAAATTATATAATTAAGTGGAATGTGACTCAAGTCATTCCACCGTATAAGCTTATGATGGAAAGCAATCGTGATACTGCTTGGATGCTTGAGTGGAGGGTGAGTGGGCATGTTCACCATTGATTATGTACAAAAATAAATTTTAAGTATTTAATTTGCTTATATGCATGTCACATGAAACTATAATTACATGTTAGATTCTAATAGAACTAAATTGAAACCCAAGAAATCTCAAGTGCATAGGATGGACATATGGGCAAGGTGTCATACAAAATGTGCATTATGTGAAATTTTCCATAGTGCCGTAAAACCATGTGTAATTTATTTGTGAATGTATTTGTACTATGGAGACTCAAGTGATGCATTTGAAAACATTGATCTAGTCATGAAAATCTAACATGTATATATGGATTCAAGCATCATAAGATGATTGAAATCACCATAAACACAATTATATTGGTGAAAATGTATATGTATATTATTGTTAAATGGGATGGCCATATAACATCAATGTTGCCCCATCATTGGAGTGGACATTGGATTCACCATTACATTACTACTAGAAGAAATGGCAATGTGTTCCAAGCTATTGTCACAAAATTATGCCTTGAGAAGGGGCTATTGTATTCTATGAATATAACTCCAACAAGTTAACTATGTCTTACAACAGCAAATAAAAGCTAGAAAAATGACATGCAAGGCAATATATAATATGTCCAATAAGGTGTGAATGACAATCTCTTTTCATTCAGGCCTAAACAAAACCCTTATTCAAAACCAAATCCAAGTACAATTGTAGCCTTCACTACTAGAATCACTTATATTATTGGAACTACCTTGTTGTAGCCATGTGGTTCTACTTCAAGTCATTTCTCCTTCTCTCACAAACATCCACACATACATAAACACAAATGTTTTTTTTTCTTTCCCTCCTATCTCCAACTCTAGAATCCTATTCCTTCAAGTAGCCATGCACCACCAAGGTAAATGGTGGCTACCTCTTCGATCCTATTTCTTCTCCACTTTTCCCTTCAACTACCACTACTATAGTAATTATCTCCTAAATTAAAGCAATCGGGTTGCAAATTCAACCTAAATCCCATTCTTTTTGGGTAAACTCAAACTGTATCTAATTCCCACATTATAGAACATTTTAACCTACCACTTGATGGATTAATCAAATCAGCCATGACCTAGATCAAGATAGAATGGTTTTTCAAACATTTAAATATAGATCTAGTAATAATTTTAGTAATTTTGCACTATTAAACTATGGTAACTAATAAAAAACCAACCAAGGGTCCAATAATTTTGCCTTTACAATATGTCATTCAACCTCTATCACTAGGACCTAGGTCTTATGTCACTCATCTTCTATCACTAGGACCTCGGTCTACATCACTACAACCCATGTCACTAAAATGTAATAGATCAATAGGGCCTATGTCACCAAGGTGTAATACTTAACTTCTTTCATTCATCCTATGTCATTAGGACATAGGTCTATATCTCTACAACATGTGTCATTGAACCTCTATCACTAGGACCTACGTTTATATCATTAGGTCCTTTTTCACTCATCTTCTATCACTAGGACATAAATCTATATCACTATAACATGTGTCATTCAACTTATGTCACCAAGGTCTAATACATCATTGTTGCCTATGCCACTAATGCCTATGCCACATGGGTTTCCTATTACATTTGGGCTTAATGTAATGTGTATTTATGGCCTATGCCAATAAGGCCCATGTCATTCCACTTATGTCATTCAAGTTTAAATTTTCACTTGGGTTTTATTAGCGTTATATGTCACTAGGGCATATGCCAATAAAACCTCACATGTGTCATCTAACATATGTTACTCATGTTTATGTCATTAAAACTTGTGTTAATTAGGCATGTTTCACTAAGTTTATTTGAGGTTTATGTCACTTAAACCAAGTTTATTTCACTTGGGCTTGAGGTTTGTGCATCGTTTGGGTTTGTATCATTAAGGTACAATCACTTACATTGACACACCCCCACACTCCTTGAAAGACTCAAATGCGACTTTGAAAATGAAAACAACGGAAAAAGAAATTGGGGTACACTCCTTAGCTCGCAGCACTTTGGGGGTAAAAGGGTGCGTTGGAGTTCCAGGATGGGGATTGGGACGAATGGTAAGTGGGTCAATTATGCACATGGACCTACACAAACCAAACAACAAGTTGGTTAGTGCATGATTGGAGCACTTTTGGTGCACGAATGAACCACATGCATACGCATACTCACAAGATTCACCACAGTTCGAACTTGGGGGAAGCCACCACCTTCTCCTTTATAATATTTTCTGTGATTAGCCACAGGGGTTGCATCCAAATGTCATTTTGTCCCGGGACTCCCAAGTTAAGAGTTATGAAAATTTCAAAATTGGGATTCTTAGCACTTTGGAAAGTCATAACGTCTTGTGAAGACTTCCGATTGAGGTAAGTCTGAAGCAAAGTTGTAGCCCTCATGGAAAGATTTCCAATTATATGTGGCACACCACTTGTGCGCACGTATTTTAAACTAATTCCCAACTTTTAATGGGTGGGAATCAAATTGGCACTTTGATTTCCAAACCTTCATTTAACCATAACTTGTGTTTTAAGTACTCAAATGGGTCATGCAAGCTCATTTTAAACATCTATGTTTCAAGAGATTTCTAATGGTATAAGAAACTTTTTAATCCAATGAATTTCAACCCTTGAAATACCTCTTTGAAAATTTTGGATTCCATAAGGATTTCAACTTCCAAAGTGGGAGTCCACTTGGGAGTGTGTGGGTTCATTCCCTCACACTCCCAAGAGTGCAAATGAGACTCCCAGGTTGCATTCTCGAATCGCACCTTTCCATACCTTTGCTTTGGTCGCAAGCTTAAGGCTAAGGTCATGACATACACCTAGTTTTAATGCCATATACTTTACTTGTCATATACATTAGCCATGTATTTTGAAATTTGCTAAAAACATGTTCAAATATGCACATGGACCTTTAAAATTACTTGGTACCTCTGATATACACGCTTACACATTTTACCTTTTCTTTTGCCTTGTGTGTTGTTCCTTTGAACCCCTATCAATCACAACATGTAATGACATTTAAAAACTTCCCACAACAAAACACTAGATATTGAATCTTGGGATGAAGTTCCAAGTCTTATGAACTCAAAACTTTATAGTGTTTTGTGTACATGTGAGTGTGCACAATTTGTAATAAGCTAACAATTACCATTGAAGAATCTAGTTGCATCACCTACAATTACAATTCCAGGAAACATGCTAATAACATTCAATTTAAAGCTATGAGATCCCATACCTTTCCATGAACGACACACATATTTGAACTTTTTCAATTGGCATTTGGAGTCTAGAGGTAATGAACATTTGCATCCCACATCTATATGGGGTAATTTTCCATACTTGCACCTAGGATCACTTGTATGTCACTTACATCAAAACAATAAGATACGCGTTCATTCCATATGCTTAACAAACACCTTGCAACACATATTACAATAGGTTGGTGCATGGAAGGGTTTTATATGAATGACCTCCAAAGTCACTAATAATGTCATATATAGGATACAATAATCATTACTCCCACCATTTAGTATTGAACATGGCCCTTATTGCACCTTACCATCATAAATGATAGTGTAAATCAATCTATGGAATTAAAGTGTGAAAGTAATATTATGCCAAACATCAAATAAAAATATCAATAAAGGGGGAATAGAAATGCCAAATTGACCATTTCACTCATTTCAATTCTAGAAAATGGTTCCTTGGGGCTTGTAGCTAGTCGTTTGGGCATGCATGGTGGTTGTGCAATGACATGTCACTACAACAGATCACGGTCCCAACCATTATGCATTCCATTAATTTTCAAATGGATTAGACCAATTCCACTATAGTGACATTATAGTGAAATTTCACCCAACTTAGTGGAATTGGTTAATGAACTGGGTCGCATGGCAAGGACCAGTGGAATCCTAGTGGATTGATCTACTGTAATGGCATGTACCATATCCAAGAGAATGGTGAGTGAATTATCCCTTGTGATCTTTAAGTGAAATACATATTGATGTTTTGGTGATTACATAATGATTTTTTTTGTGACTACTTGATTTATTATTTTAGTAGGTGTATATTGATCTTCTATTGAATGCATCAAATGATATTTTAGAGTGGTTGTGGATTAATCCTCATGTCATGGGTCCATAGTGATTTTCTAGTGACTAGCCATGTAAATGATTCCAGAAAGTTTTAATGTGTAACACACCATATTACATGCACGACGAATCACATCTTCTATTAACGGGTTTTCTAGTTTGTTGGATTAACATATTACTTTCACACTTTAATTCTAAATATTAGTTTGCACTAACATTCATCATTGTAGGGTGCAATATTAATGGCTAGGTTCACTATAATCAGGTGGTGGGATTGCTCATCGTATTCCATGTCATTACATATTTATAATGATTTGAAGGTCATTTATATAAAAGTTCACCATAATCCAAATCTTCCAATTACCATTTTTCCTATGTCTAATCATAATCACACATCACATTGGAATTTAGAAAACTTGAATCCCTAAGAGTTATGTCATTTTGGCACATGTCACTTTATTTTTCCCATGAACAATTTTGTTCATTTACATAGCTAGGTGGTCCATACCTTACCTTTGGTAAAGGTGTGATAATATACCCTAGTCATCAAACACTATAATGTCACTCATTTCATGTTAAAGCTTACATGTCAGTAGGTCATAAAACTTATTCCCTAAAATTCAAGTTCCTACCCCGTACATGCACATGTCCACATCTAATGCACAAGCAAGATTAACATATGACTAGATGTGTTAGGGTTTAGGGTTTAAGGTTGAACATGTGTGTTTCTTAAACAAATGTATAGTAGTTTTGTTGATATTCCACTTCATTAGTGATATTGTATAGTTATATATACCATTAAGCTATAATTTTCAGAATGTCATCAAGGTGTGGAATACTAATAAATGCCACCATTGCAAGTGCCATTACAAGGCCACCCACTTGTCATTTGACTTGATATCATTAAATTTCCATTCACTATAAGTTTCACCGATGTTTTTTTCTAATAACTTGAATCAATTTGATGTGATGTGTCGCTTACATGTTTTTTTGGAATAAGGTGCAATGGTGCTAATTTTCCTTGGCCCCTTTGCTTTGAGCCACCTCCTCCTCTCCCTCCCTTTTTTCATTCAATCACGGTTTGTATATACTAGCCCCTATAAAATACAACACAATTTGCCTAAACACCTATGTCATTAGGGAATATCTAATCACTAAGATCTATGATCTATGATCACTAATATTTAATCGGTTGTTGCCATGCGACCCGGTTCACTAGCCAATTCCACTAAGTTGGGTGATATGTCACTATAATGTCACTATAGTGAAATTAGTTTAATCTACTTGAAAATGAGTGGAATGCATAGTGGTTGGGACTACGATTTGTTGTAGAGATATCTCATAGCCTAAAATGATAAAAAAATAACAAGAAGAGGTCAAAGTTATAGACATAAATGAGCTTGAACTACCACAAGAAATTCGTAATCTTTCAAATTTGACCTAAAAAACCATGGATGCACAACTTGATGTCATTATTTCATTTATTTGTAAAACACACAAAGGGATAGTAGTTTTTAATTGATTATTCTTAGTCACATGTTGTGACCTTTGTTGATTACCTACATATCTTAAGGGAAAAAACCATGGACAAGGTAGTTACAAAGGAAATTAGAGAAGGAAGGTGAAAAGAAAGGGATAATCAACTAATGAAAAAAAAAAGGGATTTGGGGACTTTGGTAGATTTAACATGTGAAAAAAAATGGAAAAGCATGCTAGAGCATAATTCATTAGGGCTTGGATTCAAACAATTGTAAAGGATGCAAATGATTAATTTCAATAGAATTTTCAAGTGTGCATGTGAGCAACTTTGCACAAGTATAGGGGTGTGAATCTCGAATTCACAACAATAGTTTACTATGAGGCTAGTTAGCAAGCATGAGGGTGCCGCATAGCAAGGTTACAACCTTCTATTAAGTATGTGAAAAAAAGACAAGTGGTCACCACTAGGATTAGTAATAGAGTAGAATTCAAAACACCAAGATGAAATAAAAAATTGAACATTCAAGACCACTAAAATGAAACAAAAGGAAGAACATTTAGGATCACCAAGATATAAATAAAAGGAAGAGCACTTGAAACCATCCATACATAAACAAGAAGAAGCATTTGGAGACCATCAAAACAAAACCTAGAGGAAGCATTCAAGATAATCAAGTGAGAAACATAAGCACAAGAGCACAACAATGGGTATCCAACCCAAGAGCAAAAAACTAGGTTTACAACACAAAAACACAAAAGCACAATGGACACAAAATTACTCTTACAATTTTTGAACCTTGTGAGAAGGAGGGAAACTTGAAACCTTTTAAACAATGGGTAAGTCAAAGGAATGTTAAGCTTGGAAGCTTGTTTAAGGTAGTTGGTTTTGAAATTTTGAAACTACCCACAAACTTTGAATTAAGAGAGTGGTAGGTTTGGTGAATGGGAAGACACATCCATTATCATTACTTTTTAAGATGTATACGAGCTTAGATTTAAACCACATGTTCCAAAATGAATGGATATATTGATGATTGTTCAATTCCATCCATAATGGTGATGGGGGTAGGTAATGTCCACTACATAGGATATGCTTGTTTGATTTTAGGTGGTTTTTAAAACTAGCATGGGTTGCCATGTGTTTGAATCTAATTTTTTTCATTTTTTTCCCATAATTTTAAAAGGGCACATATTCTTCATTTTTCACCTTTTCAAATGATTTAAAGGACTATAAGTGTGACCATTAGTCCTATACACTTATCTTGAAACTTTGTAAACAAAGGAAGCAAATTGAGTGAATAGGAGATGATACACTAAATGTTCAATCATTGACATATTTACCCTGGTGCCACATCTTATATTAATGAGCACATATGATGAATGTCACACACATTTTTCAATGAAATGGTTGAAATCACACAATTTAAAGTTTTGGTTTTTATTTCACAAGTATCACGAAGGAAGGTCTATTATCAAAGGAAAAATCATATTGTATCATGATGTTAGTGTGTATCATTGGTTTTTTAAATTTTATAAATAAATAATTTGTGATCTAGATAAAGTGATGATCATCCAAAAGACAATGTAACCAAATGTGGTGATAACAAAATATGAAATTTTATTTTTTAAAAATCTTTCTATATCTTTATTTTAACTATTTGAACTTAGTAGAAAATTTGGTGATTATTTTAATATATATATTTGAAATTTGGTAACTAAAAAACACAAAAATTACCATTTGGTGAAAATTACCCAAATCCTACACGCTACAACATCAATCCAAGGAATGGTTTCTTTACATGAAGCAAGCCACAAAATCATGTATGCATGTCCCAACTAATTTTGTGTTACCTCTACACACCAAGGATGGGTATCTGTACATTTTTTTGTCAAGGAGGTTAGGAGGAGCATAGTAAGTTTGTAAAAGGGAAGGGTAGAGGTTTGTAACAAGCAAGTATGTACAAGGGAAACTTGAGTTCCAAAGTCCAGGGCGAAAAGGCACTAATAGAAGTGCTTTTCCTTTCGGTAAACAACCACTAGGTCACAATGGACTTCAACTGAGTTAATATTTGGTTTCACCTTGGTAAGCAAATTTTATAGCAAATAGGTCTCATATATAGGTAGATAGGTAGGAAAAAGAGGTAACTACTAGATAAATAGATGGTTTATAAATAGGTAAGGCCTGTTTTTACTACCTATTCACTAACAACATGCTTGTGGGTTGTTAGTAAATAGGTACAATAGAACCTCCCAAAATTGATGCCTCTCAATATTGATAACCTCTCAAAATTTATAAAAAATCGTTGGCCCAAGTTGGGCCCAGCTAAATTTCTATAAATTTATTTTTTATAAGTTATGGCTAGCCCAAACATTTTCAAATTATATAATGCGATGATATATTAACTAAATTGGTTCAATTTAGCTGATATATTAACTAAATTACCTATTTAAGTGGAGTTGAAATAGTCAAGAACAGATTTTTGCTTGAAACCTGTCATGTTGATCTTCTTCACAGCCTCTTTCTGCTCCTTCAAGCTCTCACTAAACTCATGATAGCTCTCCTTTTGTTGCATCCAGAATAAGGTCAGACCTTCCAGATACTCCTAAGCTTGACGGGTGCTGATTTTTGGCGGTTCCACATTGTCATCGTTGTCGCTTGTCGCGTTTTCATCCTGTTGTGGACGGAGCTCCTCAATGATGCAGTTGGTGATGTCCTCATCATTTGACACCACCATGTAGTTGTTCTCCTCCGGATAGTTGAGAAAATTGCGGATGTCCATGGGATTCCCATATGGAAGTTGAGCCACTTGATGCTCCAACTCCTGGATAGGGCGGTGGGAGGACCAACTTTCCCTTGTTGTGTGTGGATGATGTTGCCGGTCTGGATTTTGCAATGGTGGAAGCAGTTGGCGATTGTGACAGGCAAAACATCTTCCACCCAGGCTGGGACTGCTAGGCGGAACGCATCTAGAATGTTGATCTTTTCCGGATTGTCGATGTTGTTCTCATAGCCATCCAGAAGTAGGTTGTTGAATCGCATTCTATAATACGTTTTGAATGTGCGTATGATCCCAACATCGCAAGGTTAAACTGCCGAGGTCATGTTTGGCGACAGGTAGAAAACGCGGGTGTTGCGAAAGACCACATTCATCTCCGCAAACTTCTCCAAGGGTATGTGGCCCGGGCAATTGTCCAGCAAAAGGAGGACTTGGCGACCTTGCATCCGGCGATCAAAGTCCAACAGCCAAAGTTGAAAGACGTTCTGGGTCATCCACGCCTTTGCATTGGTGTGATAATGGGCGTCCAACGTATCGCGGTCGATACCCTTGAAACAACGTGGATTCAAATGCTTGCCGATGATCGTCAACAGAATCTTCTCGCTGTTGTCCAAGTTTGCGCAAATGACAAGAGTGATGCGCTCCTTGTTGATCTTCCGGCCTTCCAGCTGATGGGTTGCTAGCGAGTTGTTGACTTAGAGACGCCAACAGAGGCCAATTTCATCCATGTTGAACACGTCCTTCTTTGCGTACGCATCAACAACGACGCGGATATCCGATAGCACCGTGCCAACTGCTTCCATGTCCAGCGCGCCGCTTTTCCCAAAACAACGAAATGACTTGATCCCGTGCTGGTCTTTGAACTTCTCCAGCCAGCCTTGTGAGAACGCCATCTCTGGAGCATCAGGATGAAGCTCTTGCAAGAAGCGTGCCACCTTTGCGCGGAGCATGTCTCCGTTCAGGTTAACCTTGTCCTGCTGCTCAAGGAACCAGTGTTTGAACGCAAGCTCCATCTGCGGGTATTGCACAGCCTGACAGGTATGCAGTGCAAATCGCGGGGGCAAGACACTGGTGTTCGCCGCCATCGCCAGTAACTCATCACTGCGTTTCAGGGTGATGTTGATGGTGGCTTGTGTGACGCATACGCCATGCATAGTCCACAGCCATTCCTTCAACTTTCCCTGCGTGAGGGCCGGGCGATGGCGCTTCTGCTGGCATAGGGCGATGCGCATCCCTTCCGTGAGGTGTCCTGGGGTGCTGTTGTATTTGCCCATGGTGTGATAAGAGAGGGAAATTGAGGGTGTTGAGAGAGTCAATTAAAAGAGAGTGAGTTGAAGGTTAGAGTTGAAAAGGCAATGATACAGTAAATGGGCAAACCGTCATTGGTATCAATGATTGAACCGCGTCATTGATGCCTCTCCTATAATTAATAACCTCCCAAAATTTATAGCTTGGACCTGGTCCCAACCTTATAAAATTTGAGAGGTTATATAGTAATGGGCAAACCGTCATTAGTATCAATGATTGAGCCACGTCATTGATGCCTCTCTTATAATTAATAACCTCCCAAAATTTATAGCTTGGACCCGGTCCCAACTTTATAAAATTTGAAAGGTTCTACTATAGTTAAAAAAAGGGCAACTGAGCTAACCACCATGGTTAACAAACACCACTATTTTGATTGGCCTTGCCTACTACCAAGGCAAGGATATCATGTTTAGATTCACTATAGAGTATAGTAGCTTACAAGATTTTTTTATAGGCCCCTAGGTAATAATAATAATAATAGGTCTAATTTTTATAAGAGGATTTTTGAAAGATAATATTCTGGCTTGAGTTGAAACTTGAAATAAATAGTTATAGAGTTATAATATCTCTTGAAGGATTTTTGGTTTCTTGTAGAAGATTGATTTTTTTTTAAGATTATATTTTTTGTATGGTTGAAATAGTTGAATTTTCAATAATTCTTCTTTTGCCTTAAGATATTTTTTTCATAATGTAAATGGCAAAAGGTCACACTAGTGTTTAGGGTTTAGGGTTTACCAGATAAACCCAAGGCCACACTAGTGTTTAGGGTTTAGGGTTCACCAGATAAACCCAAGGCCACACGAGTGTTTAGGGTTTAAGGTTTACCAGATAAACCCAACGCCACACTAGTGTTTAGGGTTTAAGGTTTATCAAATAAACCCAAGGCCACAAAATCCTAAATCCTAAACCCTAAACCCTAAACCTGGGATAAACCCAACGCCACACTAGTGTTTAGGGTTTAGGGTTTAGGAGATAAACCCAAGGCCACACTGAACCCTAAACCCTAAACCCACACACCCTTTGTATTATGGTAGAGATTAGCCTCTTATCACTCTTTTATTCCATTGCTGCTGTGCCCTCTCTACTTTTTATGTGAATGAAAAGCTTGATCAAGTCTGCAGTGCAGCAGCCTCCCAGAGTTGCATCACCAAACAACTCAAGCAGTGTACACCAGCTGTGTGACCTGACACAAAAGATTTCATAAAGATTAATGTTGTCGTGTACTAGCTTTAAATCTCGGAACAAAATCCCCGATTTCTCTGTCTGTCTGTCTGTCTTTCTGTCTGTCAGCTACGATTCGTGTCCTTTTGGGTTTCTCTTGGGTCTCCCCCCTTAAAGCTTCCTTGGTATGGAATGAAGTCACTGGCGGCCAGTTTCTTGTCTCATCTTCACCCCTTTTGATGAGTGTTTGTTTCGCTGGTTTTTTTCCAAAATTTAATAGTCTCTCCTGACTTTGATTCGATCCTGAACACAAATCTCGACTCTCTCACTCTCAGGACTTGATTTGATGACGAGCATGAATCGCTTTCCCAGCTTGCCAACAGATTTGCTCAGCTGACGTAATTTAATGAAGAACTTGCGGCTTGAAAGTTTCTTTGTTTGTTTTGTTGCGCACCCAAAACAAGTTGAAATTGCAGACTTCTCCAATCTCCTCCTTCTTGAAAGGGCCACATGCTTACACCTAACTATGGATGGTGGAGATTTGGCAAGACAACACACTCCTGACTAGCACTTTTTTTGCACAATAATGAAATTGTTAGAAACCAATCGCAGCGAACATTGGGAAGAGCGAGCTTTTTTATCATCACCATGCCACTTCTTTTTCAAGTGAGTTAGTTATTGAAGCCTAAATCAGGCTACATTACAATTGTTGCTTTTGAATGGAGGCAGGCCTTTATGCAAGGACAACACAACACATTCACTTTCCAACTCTACAACACCTTATTAATGATGAAACCTTAGTAAACTTTATTAAACAAAACACGTAGCAAAGGGGGGAAAGGGAGGACAAAGGGAGAGGACCCAACTTAGTCCGTGCCAAAAGCACACGAACCCAAAGGAGTAAATTATGTTCCAAAGTCCCCACCAATCGCAAGAAGCATATCAGAGAAGGAAAGAGAAAAAAAAACGTAAGGCAAAGAAATAAATTATGTTCCAAAGCTCCCACCAGACACAAGAAGCATATAAAAAAACAAAAGAGAAAAGAAAAACTTGAGGCAAAGGAGTAAATTATGTTCCAAAGCCTCCACCAAACACAAGAAGCATATCAAAAAACAAAAGAAAAAAAAAAAAAAAAAAAAAAAAAAAAAAAAAAAAAAAAAAAAAAAAACAAAAACAAAAAAAAAAAAAAAAAAAAAAAAAAAACCAAAAAAAAAAAAAAAAAAAAAAA
>Ga0116229_10004552_pt1 | contig 22727 bp, 18 predicted proteins | sample S1TSphgellanicum_3_FD_87313 | JGI IMG/M metagenome (GOLD analysis project Ga0116229, IMG submission 87313) | Host-associated microbial communities from peat moss isolated from Minnesota, USA - S1T2_Fc - Sphagnum magellanicum MG | ecosystem: Host-associated > Plants > Peat moss > Unclassified...
CTGGGCGGCGATGAGTATCGACTTGGGGCAAACATCGTTGCCGGTGCTCCAAAAGTGTACGAAGAGCTGATTTCGGCGCTCGCGCCGCATGTACCGGAGGAACTGCGCAACGTGTAGAGTGAGTCCACATCAGGCGCACTTTGCGGGAACCCTCAATGGATAAGCCTCTCGACCACTCTGACAAGAAGGGCCTGTTCGCGACCAAGCCGATCAGCGACTACCAGGACGAAGCCGCCGGACGCCACCTGGTACGCGCGCTCGGGATACCGGCGCTGATCGCCTTCGGTATCGGCGGCATCATCGGCACCGGCATATTCGTGCTCACCGGCCTGGCGGCAGCCCAGCACGCAGGTCCTGCGATCGTCATCTCCTTCGTGATCGCCGGCATCGGCTGCATGTTCGCCGGCCTGTGCTACTCGGAGTTCGCGGCAATGGTCCCGGTGTGCGGCAGCGCCTACGCCTACAGCTACGCGACGCTGGGCGAGATCATCGCCTGGTTCGTCGGCTGGAACCTGGTGCTCGAGTACATGATGGCCTGCTCCACGGTCGCGGTCGGATGGAGCCGCTACTTCGTGGCGTTCCTGGATTTATTTCACCTGCATTTGCCGGAAGCACTCACCAGCGCGCCGTTCGCCACCGGCGAGACAGGCAACGATATTCATGCCACCGGGGCTTACTTCAACCTGCCGGCGGTGCTGATCTGCGCCGCTGCAACCGCGCTGTGCTACAAGGGCATCAAGGAATCCACGTTCGTCAACACGCTGATCGTGCTGGTGAAGGTCAGCATCGTAGTGGCGGTGATCCTGTTTGGCGCCTTCTACGTCAATCCGTCCAACTGGATTCCTTATATCCCGCCCAATACCGGCACCTTCGGCCAGTTTGGCTGGAGCGGCATCTGGCAGGCGTCGGCCATCATCTTCTTCGCCTATATCGGCTTCGACGGCGTGTCCACGGTCGCGCAGGAGGCCAAGGATCCGGCGCGCGGCATGCCGATCGGCATGCTCGGCAGCCTTGCCATCTGCACGCTGCTATACATCCTGATGTCGGGCGTCATGACCGGACTGGCGCCGTTCCATGACCTGAACGACGCCGCGCCGGTGGTGGCGGCACTCAAGCCGCATCCGCAACTGCTGTGGCTGAAGACCTGGGTGATCGTCGGCGCGCTGGCGGGACTGACTTCGGTGATCATCACGCTGATCATCCCGCAGGCGCGCATCTGGCTGACGATGTCGCGCGACGGCCTGCTGCCGAAGTTCTTCGGCCGGGTACACCCGCGCTTTCGCACGCCGCACATTTCCACCGCGATCACCGGCGTGCTGGCGGCAACCTTCGCCGCGCTGCTGCCGATCGGCATTCTTGGCGAGCTGGTGTCGATCGGCACCCTGATCGCGTTCATCGTGGTGTGTATCGGCGTGGTGGTGCTGCGCTACACGCGCCCCGACCTGGCGCGGCCATTCAGGGTCAAGGGCGTATGGCTGGTCGGCGGCCTCGGGGTGCTGTTCTGCGGGTCGATGGCGTACTCGCTGCCGAACGAGACCTGGTGGCGGCTGGTCATCTGGAGCGTGATCGGCTTCGCGCTCTACTTTTTCTATGGCTACAAGCACAGCCGCCTGCGCGCCGGCCGGCCGCCAGACCCTGCCGACGGCTAAAATCGCCGCCGCAGCCGGATATTCAGCAGTTCGACTGCGAGCGCGAACGCCATCGCAAAGTACAGGTAGCCCTTCGGCACCTCCAACTCCAGCGCCGCGGCCACCAGCGCGGCACCGATCAGCACCAGGAACGACAGCGCCAGTACTTTCATGGTCGGATGGCGCGTCACCAGCGCGGCAATCGGGCCCGACAGCCACATCATCAGCACGATCGACATCACGATGGCGGCGGCCATGATCGGCAACTGGTCCGGACGTGCCAGGCCGACCGCAGTGAACACCGAATCGAGCGAGAACAGCACGTCGATCAGCGCGACCTGGATCACGACGCCATAGAACGAATGGGACGGATGCGGTGATGGAGCGCGATGCGTGGATGCCGCGCCCTGCAGCGTCTGGTGTATCTCGCTTGCGCTCATGCCCAGCAGGAACAGGCCGCCCGCCCCGAGCACCAGGTCGCGCGCCGAGAATGCGTGCTGCAGCAGGCTGAACAGCGGCCTGGTCAGCCCCGTCAGCCACACGATCGAGAACAGCAGCGCCAGTCGTGTCAGCATCGCCAGCAGCAGCCCGACCACGCGCGCGCTGCGCTGGCTCGCGCTCGGCAGGCGGGCGACCAGGATCGACAGGAAGATCACGTTGTCGATGCCGAGCACGGTCTCGAGCAGCGACAGCGTCAGGAACGCGATCCAGCTCTCCGGCGATTCCAGCAGTGTTTTCAGGGCAGGTCGTCGACCGGCTTGCTGGCCGCGCTCGCCAGCAGGTGCGTGGCCGTAAGCCCGCAGTCCAGCGCCACCGCGCTGGAAATATAGATCGAGGAATAGGTACCGGCGAGGATGCCGATGATCAGCGCCTCGGAGAAGCCCCGCAGCACCGGACCGCCCAGCGCGTACAGTGCCACCACGACGATCAGGGTGACTACTTTCGTCATGATGGTGCGCGACAGGGTCTGGTTGATCGACTGGTCGAGTACCGTCACCGGATCCAGCCGCCGGCCGGAATGAAAGCGCTCGCGGATGCGATCGAACACCACCACCGTATCATTGAGCGAGTAGCCGATCACCGCCAGCATCGCCGCCACCACCGTCAGGTCGAACGTGGTGCGCGTCAGCGAGAAGGTGCCGAGCACCAGGATCGGATCGTGCAGCACCGCCAGGATCGCGCCCAGCGACAGCCGCCAGGTGTGGAAGCGCAGCGCGATGTAGCCGAAGATCAGCAGCAGTGTAGCGGCCAGCGCCTGCGCGGCGCTGCGCTGCAGTTCGCCGCCGATCTGCGGACCGACCACCTCGACCTGCTGGATCTGGGCGCCTCCGTCCAGCGTCTTCAGGATCTGCTCGATCCTGCCGCGCACGTCCTCGGTAGTCTGCTTCGTGGGCGGCAGCCGGATGGCGATATCGCGCGAACTGCCGAAGATCGTCACCTGCGGATCGGCGTAGCCGGCGCCAGTCAGCGCCGCGATCACCGCATCGCGATTGGCCGCGGTTGGGAAGCTCGCCTGCACGGTCACCCCGCCGGTGAAGTCCACGCCGAGGTTCAGGCCGCGCGTCGCCAGCGACGCCACGGAAATCAGGATCAGCACGATCGACAGCCCGTACCACAGCTTGCGCGTGGACATGAAGGGGAAACTGGTGGCGCGATGAAAGAATTCCACGGTGGTCCTTGAGGTGATTCCTGAGTTGCTGCTCGGGGTTGCTGCAGTACTTATCCGATCGACAGGCGCGCGACCTTTTGCCGCCCGCCGTACAGCAGCGTGATCAGCGCGCGGCTGCCGAGCAGCGAGGTGAACATCGAGGTGGCGATGCCCAGCGTCAGCACGATCGCAAACCCGCGGATGGCACCGGTGCCGATCACCCACAGCGACAGGCCCGCGATCAGCGCGGTGACGTTGGAGTCGGCGATCGCCGAAAACGCCTTGTCGAAGCCGGCGCGGATGGCCGCCTGCGGCGACACGCCGTTGCGCAGCTCCTCGCGGATGCGCTCGTAGATCAGCACGTTGGCGTCCACCGCGATACCGACGGTGAGAATGATGCCGGCGATGCCCGGCAGCGACAGCGATGCGCGCAGCATCGACAGCAGCGCGGTCAGCAGGATCACGTTGGCGAGCAGCACCGCGTCGGCCACCAGCCCGAAGGCGCGGTAGTAGATCGCCATGAACACGAACACCGCCAGCATGCCGATCTCCAGCGCGCGCACGCCCTTGTCGATGTTGTCCTGGCCCAGGCTCGGTCCGATGGCGCGCTCTTCCACCACTTCGACCGGCGCCGCCAGTGAACCCGAACGCAGCATCAGCGACAGGTCGCGCGCCTCGCCGCTGGTGAGCCCGGTGACCTGGAACTGCGGCCCGAACACGCCGCGGATGGTGGCGACGTTGATGACCTTCTCGCTGGTAGTGTCGCGATCCACCTTCTGGCCATTGACCTCGACCTGGCGGCGGCTCTTTTCGATGTAGACCACCGCCATCGGCTTGCCGACGTTCAGTCGCGTGGTGCGCAGCATCGATTCCGCGCCGCGCGCATCCAGCTTGATCGACACCGCCGGTCCTTCGGTGGACGTGGCCGAGGTGGCACTGGTGAGTTCATCGCCGGTCACGATCACCTCGCGCTTCAGCAGGATCGGCGATCCGTCCTCGCGCTTGTACAGCTTGGTGCCGAGCGGCGCGTGGCCGCTCTGCTGCGCCTGCATGGCATTGTTCTGCGTATCGGCCAGCCGCAGCTCGAGTGTTGCCACCTTGCCGAGCAGATCCTTGACCTCGGCCGAATTCTGCACGCCTGGCAGCTGCACGTTGATGCGATCCAGCCCCTGGCGCTGCACGATCGGCTCGGACACCCCGAGATCGTTGACGCGATTGGTGAGCGTGGTGCGATTCTGCTCCAGCGCATAGTCCTCGCGCGCCTTGATCTGCGCCGGGGTCAGCACCATGTCGATCGCGCTGCCACTGGCGCCGCTGCTGGTCGTGAACTTGAGGTTGACGTCTACCTTCCTGAGCACCGCCTCGACCTGGGAGGCATCGGCCTCCGGTGGCAGTGTCACCCGCAGGCCATTGGCGATGCCGCCGCTGTCCGCGCCAATCGTCGTGATGTCGGTGAATGGAAGCTTGGCGTCGGTCAGTGCACGGCGGAAGCTCTGCTCGTAGGTGTCCAGCAGCTGGCTCACGGCGCCCTGCAGGTCCACCTGGTAGAGCAGGTACAGGCCGCCGCGCAGGTCCAGTCCGAGCGGCATCGCCTTCAGTCCCAGCATGCGCATCCAGGCGGGCGCGCGCGACGCATTGGCGAGTGCCGCGCGGTCCACGTCCGAGAGCGTGGCGTCCACCGTATCGCGCGCCTTGAGCTGCGCGGCGACATCGTTGAATGCCAGTATCAGCCGGCCGCTGTCGATGAAGTCGCGCTTGATGAAGATGTTCTGCTTGTGCAGCAGGTCCTCGATCGACTGGCGCGCGAAGTCATCCATCGGTGCGCGGCTCTTGCGCTCCACCTGCAGCGCCGGGTCCTCGCCATACAGGTTCGGCAGCGCGAACAGCACGCCGATCAGCACCACGAGCGTGACCAGCACGTATTTCCAGCGCGCAAATTCGAGCATGCGATTCCCGGCCGTCGAGCTCAGGCGCTCTTGAGCGTGCCCTTGGGCATGAGCTGGGTGATCTGTGCCTTCTGCACCTTGATACGAACGCCGTCCGCGACCTCCAGGGTCACGAAGGTATCGCTGACCTCGGTGATGCGTCCCAGGATGCCGCCTGCGGTCACCACCTCATCGCCGCTGGCCAGGCGCGCGAGCATCGCCTGCTGGTCCTTCATGCGCTTCTGCTGCGGCCGAATCAGCAGGAAGTAGAACACCCCGACGAACACCACCAGGATGATGATCTGTCCCATGCCGCCGCCGCCGAAACCGCCGGCGCCGGCGGACTGCGCGTGCGCATCGCTGACCAATAGACTCATGCTTGCCTTCCGTATTTTTTGACTCGAGCGGCCGGTACCGGCGCCATCGGGGCCATCGCCTTCGAGAGGCTGTGCGCCCTGGTACCACCGCAAGGGGCCGGCATTATGCCACAGGCGTCCCCGGCCGCCGCGGCAGACCCAAAATGCCGGCCGCGAACTGCGCGAACCGGCCGGCAGCGATCGCGGCGCGTATCTGGCGCATCAGCTCCAGGTAGAAATGCAGGTTATGCAGCGTCGCCAGCCGCACCCCCAGGATTTCGTTGCAACGATCCAGGTGCCGCAGGTACGCGCGCGAATAGCGCCGGCAGGTGCTGCAGCTGCACTCCGGATCGATCGGTCCGGTGTCGCGCTGGTGCACGGCGTTGCGGATGTTGATGACGCCGGCGGAGGTGAACAGGTGGCCATTGCGCGCATGGCGCGTCGGCATCACGCAATCGAACATGTCCACGCCGCGCGCCACCGCGGCGACGATGTCGTGCGGATAGCCCACGCCCATCAGGTAGCGTGGCCGCGCCGCCGGCATGCGCGGCGCAATGAACTCCAGCACCCGCAGCCGCTCTTCCTCCGGCTCACCCACCGCCAGCCCGCCGATCGCATAGCCCGCCCAGGCGCGCTGCGAAAGTGCCTCGAGCGACTCGAGCCGCAACTGCTCGAACATGCCGCCCTGCACGATGCCGAACAGGTGGCCAGGTGGAGCCCCTCTACCCGCAGGATCTGTGCCTGCTGGCGGCTCGCGGTAGTAGTAATCATGGCTGCGCAGCGCCCAGCGCATCGAACGCTGCATCGACTCGCGCACCTGCGGTTGCGTGGCCGGATAAGCGGTGCAGTCATCGAACGCCATCGCGATGTCGGAGGCGAGCGCGCGCTGTACGTCCATCGAGTCCTCGGGACGCATGCGCACCTGGGCGCCGTCCACTGGCGAGCGAAAGCTGACACCGTCCTCGTCGATGCGGCGCAGGGCCGCCAGGCTGAACACCTGGAAGCCGCCCGAATCGGTGAGGATCGGCCGGTTCCAGCCCATGAAGCCGTGCAGGCCATCGCGATGCAGCCCGATGACTTCGGTCCCGGGACGCAGCATCAGGTGAAAGGTGTTGCCGAGCACGATCTGCGCCCCCAGCCCCTCGAGCTCCTCGGGTGTCATCGCCTTGACGGTGCCGTAGGTGCCGACCGGCATGAACGCCGGCGTGTCGACCTGCCCGTGTGGCAGCGTCAGGCGCGCCAGCCGCGCGGCGCCGTCCTGCGCCAGCAGTTCGAAGCCCGGCACAGGCGTGGCGGGCGTGGCGCTCATCGCGGCACCGGCGGCTGCGCCTGCGGCACTGGCTGCGCGTGCGGGAACAGCAGCATCGCGTCGCCATAGCTGAAAAACCGGTAGCGCTCGCGCACCGCGTGCGCATACGCTGCCAGCACGCGTTGCCGGCCGGCAAAGGCCGCCACCAGCATCAGCAACGTCGACCGCGGCAGGTGGAAATTGGTGAGCAGCGCATCCACGACCAGGAACCGGTAGCCTGGACGTATGAACAGCGTGGTCTCGCCGTGCCCGGCCGCCAGTGCAGTCCCGGTTGCCAGCGCATTCCCCGCTGCCAGCGCCGCGGATTCGAGCGCGCGTGCGACCGTGGTGCCGACCGCGACCACGCGCCGCCCGGCACTGCGCGTGCGACTGATCGCGGCCACGGTCGCCGCCGTGACCTCGTAGCGCTCGGCATGCATGACGTGCTCCTCGAGCGAATCGCTGCGTAGCGGCTGGAAAGTGCCCGCCCCGACGTGCAAGGTAATCGTGCTGCTGTGGATGCCGCGCGCCGCGAGCGCCGCGAGCAGCGACTCATCGAAATGCAAGCTGGCAGTCGGCGCCGCTACCGCCCCCGGCACACGTGCCATCAGGCTCTGGTAACGCTCGCGATCCTGCGGCTGCGCCGGCCGCTGGATATAGGGCGGCAGCGGCACCTGTCCATGGGCATCAAAGAACGCCACCGCGTCGGTCGGCAGTTCGACTTCCCAGAACGGCGTGCGCCGGGCCAGCAGTCGCACCATCCCGCCGCTGGTCTGCAGTGCCATACCGGGCCGCAGCGACTTGCTGTCGCGCAGTTGCACCAGCGCCCGGGCGCCCTGCAGCGGTCGTTCCAGCAACAGCTCGATGCGGCCGCCGGTCGGCTTGCGAGCCGGCATCCGTGCCGGCAGCACGCGGGTATCGTTGAATACCAGCAGATCGCCCGGCGCAAGCAACGTCGGCAACTCCTCCATCTGCCGGTCCTGGCAGCTGTCGTGCGCGGAGTCCAGCAGCAGCAGGCGGCTGGCAGAGCGCCGCGCCAGCGGCGCCTGCGCGATCAGTTCCAGCGGCAGATCGAAGTCGAAGTCACTTACGTTGATGCGGCCGCTCGGTGTGTGATGGGTGGCACCAGGTGGCAATGGTGGCCTCGCTCGGAGTCGAACCGAGATGGGCAAGCCCGGTCGATTTTGAGTCGACTGCGTCTACCAGTTCCGCCACGAGGCCGTCGAGTAACGCTGCTGGCAAGGCCCGACAGGCCTGGTCGGCTTGTTTCGCGCTGCAGAGCGTCCCTTGGTGCGAGTACGATACCTCAATCGTTTATGAAATTCTGTCCAGCTTGCGGCCAGCCGGTCGAGATGCGCATTCCGCCCGGCGACAACCTGCCGCGTGCGGTGTGCACCGCCTGCGGTACCGTGCATTACGAGAATCCGCGCATCGTGGTCGGCTGCGTGCCGGAATGGCAGGGCCAGGTGCTGCTGTGCCAGCGCGCCATCGAGCCGCGCCGCGGCTACTGGACCACGCCGGCAGGCTTCATGGAAAACGGCGAGACACTGCAGGCCGGGGCGGCGCGCGAATCGCTGGAGGAAGCCCTGGCACGGGTGCAGATCGGCTCACTGCTGTCGATCACCAATGTGCTGCATGCCAGGCAGGTGCATGTATCGTTTCGAGCCACGCTGCTGGAGGGCAAGTTCGGCGTAGGTGCCGAGAGCCTGCAGGTGGGGCTGTACCGGGAACAGGACATACCCTGGGACGAGATCGCCTTCCCGAGCATCGAGTTTGCGCTGCGCAGCTTCTTCGAGGATCGACGCCTGGCACGGGAAATAACTCACTTCAGCGACGTTGACCGGCCCATGCGCAAGTGAGCCGGCGGGCAGCTGCCAGTATCGCTTTCAGCCAGTGTCGCTTTCAGCCGCGGGGCGCCTTTGGCACAATACGCGCCCCCCGCGGGGAGCAGGCAACCCCCGTGGGGAGCAGAAAACCAGTGGCCACGCCGGCCGCCTTCGGCCAGCATCGATCGGAGCAGCAATGACCTTTGTCGTGACGGAAAACTGTATCAAGTGCAAGTACATGGATTGTGTGGAAGTCTGCCCGGTTGACTGTTTCCACGTCGGTCCGAATTTCCTGGTCATCGACCCGGACGAGTGCATCGACTGCACGCTGTGCGAACCGGAGTGCCCGGTGGAGGCGATCTTTTCCGAGGAAGAGCTGCCCGCGGGACAGGAGGCATTCAAGCAGATCAACGCGGAACTGGCCAAGAAGTGGCCCGTGATCACCGAGAAGGGCGAAGCCCCCGCCGACGCCAAGGAGTGGGAGGACAAGCCCGACAAGCGAGCGTTGCTGGAACGCTAGCCGGCGCTTACGGCTGCAGCTTCTTGAGCTGCTCCACCAGCGCGTCGGGCGGCAGGTAGCCTCCCACCATTGCGCCGTTCGATGCCACGATGCCCGGGGTGCCCTCGAGGCCGATCGCTTGCCCCAGCTCGTACTCCTGCGCTACTGGCGTGTTGCTGCACACCGGCGCATCGAGCGTCTCGCCCAGTTTAGCGCGCGTGAGCGCCGCCTTGCGGTCGGCTGAGCACCACACCTGCTCGGCCTTGCGCCAGGATGCGGTGTTGGGGCCGGTGCGCGGGTAGAAGACATAACGTACCCGCACGCCCAGCCGGTTGTAATCGGCGATCTGGCGGTGCAGTGCGCGGCAATAGCCGCAATCCACGTCGGTGAAGACCGTGACCGTGTACTTGGGATCCGGCGGCGAGAACACCACCATCCTGGATTCCGGCACCGCCTCGATCAGCTTGCGGCGCAGCTCGCGCCGGTGCACCTCGGTCAGGTTGGCACGGCTCGGGACCTGGTACAGGTCGCCGGTGAAGGCGTACTGCCCATCGCGTGTCATATAAAGGATATCCGAGCCACGCAGCACCTCGAAGATGCCGGCGATCGGCGTCGCCTGAACGTTCTCGGGTTTGACCCCGGCCAGCGTGGCGACCGCGCGCAGCGTCTCCGCGGACGCTGGCAGCGCGACCGGGTCCGCTGCGGCAGGAGCGGTGCTGGCGGTTTGTGCGGCGCTTGCGGCCGGGGCTGCGGTGGACACTGTCGCGGCTTGCTGCGGCGCATCAGAAGCCGCTCCCAATGTCGCCGCCAGCAGACCCACCGCCGCCAGCAGCAGCTGTCGAGAATTTAAGGTTTTCATGAGCGCCAGCATAGCACGCGACGCACGTCGCCCGGCGCGCCAGCGGCGCGGCTAGCCGCGCGGATGATGCTGGGAATGCAGGTCTTTCATGCGTTCCCGGGCCACGTGGGTGTAGATCTGGGTGGTCGACAGGTCGCTATGCCCGAGCAGCATCTGCACCACGCGCAGATCAGCGCCGTGATTCAGCAGATGGGTCGCAAACGCATGCCTCAGGGTATGCGGCGACAGTTCGCGGTCGACCCCCGCCTTGCGCGCGTAGCGCTTGATGATGTGCCAGAACGCCTGGCGCGTCATGCGATCGCCGCGGCGCGTCGGAAACAGATAGTCGGTACTGCGATCCAGCAGGATGTCGTTGCGGGCTCCGCTGATGAAGGCGCGCAGCCAGCGCACCGCCTCCTCGCCCAGCGGTATCAGGCGTTCCCGGTTGCCCTTGCCGAGCACCCGGGTCACGCCCTGGTTCATGTTCACCTGGCCAAGCTTCAGGCTCACCAGTTCGGAGACCCGCAACCCGGTGGCGTACAGCACTTCGAGCATGGTGCGATCGCGGTAACCGAGCGGATCGGTCACCACCGGCGCACCCAGCAGCGCTTCCACCTCGGCCTCTGACAGCGAACGTGGCAGCGAACGGCCGATCTTGGGCATCGCGATCTGCGCGGTGGGATCCTCGCGCAGGCCGCCGTCGCGCATCAGGTAGCGAAAGAAGCGGCGAAACGACGACAGCTGGCGCGCGGTCGAGCGCGGACGCGCGCCGCCTTGCACGCGCGCGGCAATGAAAGCCATCAGGTCGGCGCGTCCGGTCTGCGCCAATGACACCTGGCGCGCGCTCAGCCAGCGGTGCAGCGCCACCAGGTCGGCACGGTAGGCCGCGAGCGTATTTGACGACAGCCCCCGCTCCATCCATACGGCGTCGAGAAAACGCGCGATGAGCGGATCGGTCGAATCGGTGCTGGATTTCTCCACTGTTGCTGTAGCCTGGCTTGTCAAAGCAATACCTTGGTATGGCGCTGGTTGGCGTGGTGCTGGTTGATGTGTGCTGGGTGTGTGGTGCTGGTCGCTGCCGAAGTATGCTGAGGCGGAGCGCAGCTTCGATGTGATCACCCTCACAGCCGGGCGCGGCCGTTAACATAAAGAGAACTGCATCACACGCGAAACCATGGGTAGTGAGAACCGGGCGGTGAATTCGACCGCTGCGGCAAGGTCCCAGCCGGCCGCGGCAATGGCGCATGAGGCAGCGCGTCCGGGATTGCTGCGCCTGCTGTATGGCGCCGGCACCTGGTTGCAGTTCCTGCTGCTCGGTGCCACGGTGGTAGCGGTGCTGCTGCTGACGCCAGGGCTGGCACGGCGGCGGCGGCTGGTACGCGCCATGGCGCGCCTGGCCCTGCGTCTGGCTGGCATGCGGCTCGAGGTGCACGGCCTTGCGCGGCTGCCGCAGCCGTGCATCGTGGTCGCCAATCACAGCAGCTACCTCGATGGGGTCGTTCTGTGTGCCACGCTGCCGCCGTGGTTCAGTTTCGTCATCAAGCGCGAGATGGCCAACGTGCCGCTGGCCGGCACCCTGCTACGCCGCATCGGCGCCGAGTTCGTCACGCGTGGTAATCGCACGGGTGGCAATCGCGCGGATGGCAATCGTGCGCGTGGCAATCGCGGGGGTGGCACGCGCGATGCGCGCCGCCTGATGCGCCAGGCGGAGAGCGGGCAGGCGCTGGTGTTCTTCCCCGAGGGCACGTTCGGCAGCGAGATCGGGCTGCGGCACTTTCACGTCGGCGCCTTCGCCGCGGCGGTACGCGCCGAACTGCCGCTGCTTCCGGTCGCGATCCATGGCACCCGTCACTGCCTGCCTCCGGACAGCGTCTGGCCGCGGCCGGGCATCATTCGCGTGCAGGTCCTGGAGGCGCTGGCGGCGCACGCATCCGGCAGCGAGCAGGATATGCGCGAGCATGCGCTGCAATTGCGTACCGCGGCTCGCGCCGCGCTGCTGGCCGTGCTGGGCGAGCCGGACCTGGATCCGGGCGCGCGCCAGTGAGCTCGGAACCGACCCTGCGCCAGCGCTACCAGCGCGAGCTGGCCGCGCACGGCTATCAGCCGGACGCTGCCCAGAGCGCTGCGATCGAGCGGCTCGAGGCACTGCGTGCGCGGCTGCTGCGTGAGCCGCGCATCGGCCTCTGGGCGCGGCTGCGGCGACGCCTGGGTCCCGCCGCCGATGCCGGTGCGGCTGCGGTTGCCGGTGCGGTTGTCGGTGCGGGTTCGGGGCCGGGTACCGGCGGCCACCGCGGCCTGTACCTGTGGGGCGGCGTCGGTCGCGGCAAGACCTGGCTGATGGATCTGTTCTACCAGAGCCTGCCGCCGCCAGCGCGGCAGCGCAGCCATTTCAACCGTTTCATGGCCGAGGTGCATCGGCAGTTGCGGCAGATTGGCGCGCGCCGCGAGCCGCTGCGGCTGCTTGCGCGCCGCATGGCGCGTCACACCCGGGTGCTGTGCCTGGATGAGCTGCAAGTCAGCGACATCGTCGACGCGATGCTGCTCGGCGCGCTGTTCGAAGCGTTGCTGCAGCATGGGGTGCTGCTGGTGATCACCTCGAACCTGGCGCCGCGCGAACTGTATCGCGACGGCTTGCAGCGCGAGCGCTTCCTGCCGGCGATCGCGCTGCTGGAGCGCGCGCTGGAGGTGGTGGAGGTGGACGCTGGCATCGACTACCGCCTGCGCCGGCTGCAGCGCAGTCCGATCTATCTCGACAGCGCAGCCAGCGACAGCGACTCCCAGCTGCAGCGGCTGTTCGATGATCTGGCCGGTGATCACGGCGAGCGTGCGGTCGAACTCGCCATCGCCGGTCGACAGCTGCGCGCATTGCGCCGCGCCGGTGACGTCGTCTGGTTCAGCTTCGCGGCGCTGTGCGAGGGGCCGCGTGGTCCGGACGACTATGCACAGATTGCGCGCGACTTTCACACCGTGCTGCTGTCCGGTGTGCCGGCATTCACCACGCCTCAGCAGGACAACGAGGCGCGCCGTTTCGTTGCCCTGATCGATGAGTTCTACGACCAGGGGGTGAAGCTGGTCGTGTCGGCGGCGGCGGCTCCGGCGCAGCTGTACCGCGGCGAGCTGTTGCAGCTCGAGTTTCGCCGCACCGCCAGCCGCCTGGCGGAGATGCAGACCGAGTACTACCTGGCGCGACCGCGCCGCCCCGGATAGTCCTGCATGGCACTGCACTGCACTGCCGCCACGGGCGAAGTGCTACGATTCTACCTATGAGCGAATACCGGATCGTTGCGCATTTCGACATAGCCTATCGCGCCTGCCTGGATGCCGACGGCGCAGCACTGGGTACGCTGCCTGCCTGGGTCGAAGACGGCGAGCTGCTGCGGCGCATGTACCGCATGATGGTGCGCGCCCGCAGCTTCGACACCAAGGCGGTCAACCTGCAGCGTACCGGCAAGCTGGGCACCTACCCGTCATGCCTGGGACACGAAGCCACGCACGTCGGCGTTGGCGCCGCGATGCACGCCGACGATGTACTGTTCACGGTCTATCGCGAGGTCGGCACCAAGTTCTGGCGCGGCGTCGACATGCTCGACATCCTGCTGTACTGGGGCGGCGATGAGCGCGGCACGCTGTATCTGCGCTCGCCGCAGGACTTTCCATTCTGCGTGCCAATCGGTTCACAGATGCCGCACGCCGCCGGCACGGCGCTGGCGATGCAGATTCGCGACCAGCGGCGCTGCGTGGTGGCCTTCATCGGCGACGGCGGCACCTCCCAGGGCGCGTTCTACGAGGCGATCAACTTCGCCGGCGTGAAGTCGCTGCCGCTGGTGTGCGTCATCGTCAATAACCGCTGGGCTATCTCGGTACCGGTCGCGGCGCAGACTGCGGCTGCGACGCTGGCACAGAAGGCGATCGCCGCCGGCATCGGCGCCGTGCAGATCGACGGCAACGACCTGATAGCGGTGCGCGAGGTGGTCGGCGAGGCGGTCGAGCGGGCGCGCAGCGGCGCCGGCCCGACCGTGATCGAGGCCCTCACTTATCGCCTGAGCGATCACACCACCTCGGACGATGCCACGCGCTACCGCAGTGCCGAGGAAGTGGCCGCCGCGCGGCAGCTGGAACCGATCGCCCGAACGCGCAATTTCCTGCAGGCGCGCGCTCTGTGGGACGAGGCCGACGAGCAGGCGCTGCGGGCCGCCTGCAGCGAGGAGGTCGAGGCGGCCGTCAGGCAGTACCTGGCAACGCCCAGGCAGTCCACCGATGCAATGTTCGACTATCTCTACGCGCAGCTGCCGTCGGCTTTGCAGGCCCAGCGCGAGGAGGCGCGCCGTTATGCGGCGCCTGGCCATTAGTCGTCAGCGCCCGGGATAGTCGCGATGGCGAAGATGACGATGGTCGAGGCCATCAACATGGCGCATGCCTGGGAGATGGCCAGCGACCCGTCGGTGGTGGTGCTGGGCGAGGATGTCGGCAACAACGGCGGGGTGTTTCGCGCAACGGTGGGGCTGCAGCAGCGCTTCGGCAAGGCACGCGTGCAGGATACCCCGCTGGCCGAAGGCCTGATCGCAGGAACCGCGATCGGGATGGCGACACAGGGACTGAAACCGGTGGCCGAGATCCAGTTCATGGGTTTCATCTATCCGGCACTCGATCAGATTGCCAGCCACATGGCGCGCCTGCGCAATCGCAGCCGCGGCCGGCTTACCTGCCCGGTGGTGCTGCGCATGCCGCATGGCGGCGGCATACACGCCCCCGAGCACCATTCGGAAAGCCTCGAGGCGCTGCTGTGTCACCATCCGGGCTTGCGGGTGGTGTGCCCGTCGTCTCCGGCGCGAGCCTATGGCTTGCTGCTGGCGGCGATTCGCGATCCCGATCCGGTGATTTTCCTGGAACCGGTGCGGCTGTATCGATTTGCCCGGCAGGAAGTGCCGGACGATGGCCAGGCGCTGGCGATCGGCTGTTGCTACGTGCTGCGCGAGGGCAGCGACCTGACGATCGTGACCTGGGGCGCGATGACGGTCGACAGTCTCAAGGCCGCCGAGCAGCTGGCCGGCGAGGGTGTGAGCTGCGAGGTCATCGATGCCGGCACGCTGGCACCGCTCGATTTCGACACCATCCTCGACTCGGTGGTCAAGACCGGGCGGCTGCTGATCGTGCATGAAGCAGCGCGCAACTGCGGCCTGGGCGCCGAGATCGCCGCCACCGTGGGTGAGCAGGCACTGTACGATCTGCTGTCGCCGATCCGGCGCGTGACGGGCTATGACACCGTCATGCCGCTGTACCGGCTGGAACACGATTACATCCCCGGCGTGGCGCGCATCGTCGATGCGATCCGCGCGACGCTCGCGGACCAATAACCTCGCGGACCAATAATAAAGGGGGCGCGGCAAATGACGGTGTTCAAACTTCCGGATCTCGGCGAAGGCCTGTCGGAGGCCGAGATCCTGCGCTGGCATGTCAAGGTCGGCGATCAGGTCGAGGTCGATGCGCCGATGCTGTCGGTGGAGACCGCCAAGGCGGTGGTCGAAGTGCCCTCGCCCATCAGCGGCAGGATCACCGCGCTGCACGCGCTGCCCGGCGATCGTATCGAGATCGGCGCCGCGCTGATCGAATTCGCAACCGATGCGGCGGCCGGGCCGGCGGCGGTCGGGCCGGCGGCGGCGGCGGCGGCGCCGGCGGCCGCGCGCCTGGCATCGAGCGCACCCGCCGACGATTCCGGCACCGTGGTCGGACACATGCCGGGACTCAGCGATGCCGATGCCGACGCCGCCGTGCTCGATGCGGCCAATGCGGTGACCGGGCCGCGCGTGCGCGCCGTGCCGGCAGCGCGCGCCCTGGCGCGCAGCCTTGGCGTCGAGCTGGGGACACTCAGCGGCACCGGGCGCGGAGGTCTGATCACGCTTGCCGACGTGCTGGCGGTTGGCATGCCGTCCGGCAGCGCCACCCGCAAGACACATCCGGCACCCGCGGCGCCTGCGCCGCCGGCGGGCGGCACCGCCCACGAACTGCGCAGCCTGCGGCGGGCGATGGCGCAAAGCATGGCGCTGTCGCGCGACTCGGTCATGGCCTGCTCGCTGTTCGACGATGCCGATCTGCACGCCTGGGGCTCGGGCCGCGACTACACCACGCGCGTGCTGCGGGCGATCACGGCCGGCGTGCGCGCCGAGCCTGGGTTGAACGCCTGGTTCGACGCAGCTTCGTACAGCCGCACGCTGTTCGAGCAGATTGACATCGGCATCGCGGTGGACACCAGCGACGGCCTGCTGGTGCCGGTGATCCGTCACGTCCAGCAGCACAGCGCGACGCAGCTGCGCGCCGAACTCGATCGGCTCAAGCGCGCCGCGCGCGAGCGCACGCTCGGCAGCGAGGAGCTGCGCAATTTCACCTTCATGCTGTCCAACTTCGGCAGCATGGCCGGCCGCTACGCCACGCCAGTGGTGGTGCCGCCCGCGGTCGCCATCCTTGGCACCGGCCGCGTGCGCCGCGATGTGGTCGCTGCCGATGAGCGCATCGAGGTTCATACCCGCATGCCGCTGTCGCTGACGTTCGATCATCGGGTCATCACCGGCGGGGAGGCGGTGCGCTTCCTTGGCGCGGTGATCGCGGATCTGGAACTTCCCGAGTGAGCAGGCGCGGCCCGCAGCGCGGGTCGGTGCGACCGCTGCTGACGGCTGCGCTGCTGCGCGCCTGGCGCACCTCGGTGCCGGCGGAGGAGTGGCGCGTCCTGGACCAGGGGGCGCTGGGCCGCAGCTGCGCCGCGCTCATCGATTTCGGTGCACGCCGCCGCCGCCGCCAGACCCTGCTGCGGGTGAGCAGCGCACCGGCCGCGCTGGCGGGCACGGTCGCTGCGCTCGGTACGGCTGCCGCCGGCGGTACGGCTGCCGGCCCGGGCACGGTTGCTGGCGCCGGTACGCGCTCCTGGTCGGTGCTCGAAGTGGTCGTGGACGACATGCCGTTCCTGGTCGACACGTTGAGCATGACGCTGGCGCAACTGGGCCTGGCGGTGCAATTGGTCATCCATCCGATCCTGCGCGTCTGGCGCGACGGCGAAGGCACCATCGAGTCGCTGCAGGCGCAGATCGACAGCGCACCGGACGCGACCGGCGGCGCGCGCGAATCCTGGCAGTACTGGCGCATCGATCGGGTCGGTGAGCAGCCCGAGTGCGAACGGCTGCAGCGCCGGCTGCTGGCAGCACTGGCGGATGTGCGCCGCGCCTGCGCCGACTGGATGCGCATGCGCAACGCGGTGGTCAGGCTGTGCGCCGACATCAGCCGCCATCCGCCGCCATTGCCCGCCGACGTGATCGCCGAGAGCCGCGCGCTGCTGCAGTACATGGAGGCGCACCATTTCACCTTCCTGGGTGTGCGCGAAAGCCGGCTGCGCCGTGGACGCTCGGGTCCGATGCTGGTGCCGGTGCCCGGCAGCGCATTCGGCCTGCTGCGGCGGCGCCTGTCCGGAACCCACGACGGCATCGCGACCGCCAACATCCGCCGGGCACTGCGCTCGCCGGGGATGCTCATTATCACCAAGGCCAACCACCGCTCGACCGTGCATCGACCCGGCTATCTCGACTACATCGGCGTCAAGCGCTACGACCAGCGCGGCCGCGTAGTCGGCGAGACCCGCATCCTCGGGCTGTGGACCTCGCAGGCGTACTCCGCAGATCCGCGCCAGGTGCCGTGGCTGCGCTACAAGCTCAAGTGCGTATTGGAGCAATTCCCGTTCGCTCCCGGCAGCCACGACGGCAAGCGGTTGTCGCAGATCGTGCAGACCCTGCCGCGCGATGAACTGTTCCAGGCCAGCGTGCCGGACCTGTTGCGCTGCGCCCGCGCGGTGCTGGTGCTGCAGGATCGCGCGCGCGTGCGACTGGTGATGCGGCGTGATGAATTCCGGCGCTTCTGGTCGTGCCTGGTATTCATGCCGCGCGAGCGCTGCGACTCCGCTGCCCAGGCGCGGGTAGAGGTGCTGGTGCGGGCCGCATGCCACGGCGTTGGGCTCGAATCCAGCCTGTCCATCGGCGAGTCGCCGCTGGCGCAGCTGCATATCGTGGTGCGGGTCGATCCGGGCGCCAGGACGCGCATCGACGCCGAGCGCCTGGAACGCGCCATCGCCGCGGCCATCGTCTCCTGGCGCGACCGGCTACGTGACTCGCTGCTGGCGCGCTTCGGCGAGACCCGGGCGCTGGCGCTGGAACGCCGCTACGGTGGCGCCTTTCCAGCCTCCTATCAGCAGGATGTGGATGCGGCACAGGCGGTGGACGACATCGTCGATCTGGAAGGGCTCGACGCGGCCGTCGATGCGATGCAGCTACGGCTCTATCGGCCGCCGCGTCAGCCGCACCAGCGCGTGCACCTGCGCATCATCCGCCGCGGCGAGGCGCTGTCGATATCGGATGTACTGCCGACATTCGAGCACTTCGGACTGCGCGTGATCGCCGAGCGCCCGTATCGGCTGGACTGGCCCGATGGCAGCTGGGCGTGGCTGCAGGACTTCGAACTGGAACACTACAACCTGCTGCCGGTCGCGGTGCCGCGCGTGGCTGGCGAGCTGATTGCCGCGTTTCGGGCGATACGCGCCGGGGCGCTCGATGACGATGGCTTCAATCGCCTGCTGATCGCCGCCGAGCTCAGCATGCGCCAGGTGACAGTGCTGCGCGCCTGTTGCCGCTACCTGCTGCAGACCGGTATTCCGTTCAGCCAAAGCTACATGGAGCGCGTGCTGGGCACGCACGCAGCGGCGGCGCGCGACCTGTGCGAACTGTTCCAGCAGCGCCTGGCGCCCCAATCCACCCGCGGTGCGCGCGCGCGCGCGACGCTGCTGCAGCAACGCCTGCGCCGCGCGATCGCCGCCGTCGCCAGTCCGGACGAGGATCGCATCCTGCGCGCGTTCCTCGCGGTGATACTGGCGACCCTGCGCACCAATTACTTTCGCCGCGATGCCGCCGGCCAGCCGCGGCCCTGGCTGGCGCTGAAACTTGCCCCGGCGATGATTCCCGGCCTGCCGCAGCCGCGTCCGGCGGTCGAGCTGTTCCTGCACAGCCCGCGGGTCGAGGGCGTGCACCTGCGTGCCGGCCCGATCGCCCGCGGAGGCATCCGCTGGTCGGAGCGGCCGGAGGATTTTCGCACCGAGATCCTCGGGCTCATGAAGGCGCAGCACGTCAAGAACACGCTGATCGTGCCGGTCGGCGCCAAGGGCGGCTTCGTGGTGCGACGCCCCCCGCCGCGCGGCGAGGCGCTGGCGCAGCGCCAGGAGGTGGTCGAGTGCTACCGCAGTTTCATCCGCGGCCTGCTCGATGTGACCGACAACATCGTCGCCGGCCGGGTGGTGCCGCCGCCGGATGTGCGGCGACTGGACGGCGACGATCCCTACTTGGTGGTCGCGGCGGACAAAGGCACGGCGACGTTTTCCGACATCGCCAACGCGATCGCGGCCGAATACGGCTTCTGGCTCGGCGACGCGTTCGCCTCGGGTGGCTCCGCCGGCTATGACCACAAGAAAATGGCGATCACCGCGCGCGGCGCCTGGGAGTGCATCAAACGTCATTTCCGCGAACTCGGCAGCGACATCCAGCACCAGCCGTTCACAGTGGCCGGAATCGGCGACATGTCCGGCGATGTATTCGGCAATGGCATGCTGCTGTCGCGGCAGATACGGCTGGTGGCCGCATTCAATCACCAGCACGTGTTCCTGGACCCAAGGCCGGATGCCGCCCGCAGCTACCGCGAACGCGAGCGGCTGTTCCGGCTGCCGCGCTCGGGCTGGAACGACTACGACACCCGGCTGCTGTCGCGCGGTGGCGCCATCTACGAGCGCAGCGCCAAGAGCGTGACGCTGTCGCGCGAGGCGCAGGCGCTGCTGCAACTGCCGCAGCACAGCGCCAGCCCGGTGGAGATCATCCGCGCCATGCTGTGCATGCCGGTCGACCTGCTGTGGAACGGCGGCATCGGCACCTACGTGAAGGCTTCGAACGAGCGCCATGGGGAGATTGGCGATCGCGCCAACGACGCGCTGCGGGTGGACGGCCGGCAGGTACGCGCCCGGGTCGTCGGCGAGGGCGGCAACCTCGGCTTCTCACAGCGCGGCCGGGTCGAATATGCGGTCGGCGGCGGGCGCATCAACACCGACTTCATCGACAACTCCGCCGGCGTCAACACCTCGGATGTCGAGGTGAACCTGAAGATCCTGCTCGATGCCCCGGATCGCACACCGCTCACCACCGCGCGCCGCAATCGCCTGCTGGTCAACGCCACCGACGAGGTGGCGGCGCTGGTATTGCGCAACAATTACCTGCAAAGCGCAGCGTTGAGCCTGATGGAGCGGCGCGCAGTCGAGGACCTGGGCGAGCACCAGCAGCTGCTGCGCTGGCTCGAACGCCACGGCGAGATCGACCGCGCGGTCGAATTGCTGCCGACCGACGAGGAAATCGAACAACGCCGGCGCCAGGGTCGCGGCCTGACGCGCCCGGAACTGGCACTGCTGTTCGCGTACGGCAAGATCGCGCTCAACCACGCGCTCACCGAGAGCGGCAGCGCCGCCGATCCGTACCTGGCACGCGAACTGGAGCGCTATTTCCCGCGCGCCATGCAGCGCCGTTTCCCCAAGCGCATCAAGCGCCATCGCCTGGCCAAGCAGATCATCATCACCGCGACCACCAACAGCATCGTCAATCGGGTCGGGCCGTCGCTGCTGGTCCAGTGCAGCGAAGCCGGCAACGCCAACGCGGCCACGATTGCGCGCGCCTACACCATCGCTCGCGACAGTGCCGACCTGCGTACGCTGTGGGGTGAGGTCGAAGCGCTCGATGGTCGCATCCGTCCGGCCGACCAGTACGACGCGCTGCTCGAGAGCAGCCGTTTCCTGACTTATTTCACTCAGTGGCTGTTGCTGCACCGGCGCGACTACGCGGCGGTCGGCGCGGCAGTGGCGCGGCTGCAGCCGGCGCTGCGCGAATTCGCACAGGTGATTCCGGCGGCGCTCGAGGGCCTGGACCGCGATCGCTACCTGGCGCGGCGCCAGCGCTTCGTCGGCCAGGGCTTTCCGCCGCGCCTGGCCGATTCGCTCGCCGGCCTTGAGCCGCTGCGCGTCGCCCCGGACATGGTGGCACTCATGGCCAGCGCGCGCGCGCGCGCGCGGGCGGTGGCGCGGGCGCATTTCGGACTGGGCGCGCGGCTCGGCCTGGACTGGCTGCACGGCGCGATCGACCAGCTGCCAGCCAGCGGCAGCTGGCAGCGCGCCGCTACGCTGCGGCTGCGCGACAGCGCGCTGGCGGCGCACCTGCGCATCAGCGCCGCCGCGCTCAGCCATGATCCGCCACGGGCGCCGGCGGCGAGCGCTGGCGCTGGCGCAGACGATCCGGCATTGGCGCGCTGGCAGCAGTTGCAGCGCGACCTGCACGCGCTGGCGAGCCCTGATCTTGCGGCCCTCACAGTGGCGGTGGAGGCGCTGGAAAATCTCGCCGCCGGGCGCACGCATGAGCTGGTGCGTCTGCTATAAAGCGGCGATCTGCCCCAAGTAAACCAGTACGAACGGAACCCGGAGCGCACTGTGCCTGTACCAATCAGACTCGTGCTGGTGCGCCACGGCCAGAGCATCTGGAATGTCCAGAACCTGTTTACCGGCTGGACCGATGTCGATCTGTCCGAGCACGGTTGCGAGGAAGCGCGGCAGGCCGGACGCGAGCTGGCACGCGCCGGCTTCGTGCCCGACGTGGTCTTTACCTCGGTGCTCAAGCGCGCAATCCGCACCCAATGGCTGATGCTCGATGAGCTCGACCTGCTGTGGCTGCCGGTGGCACGCAGCTGGCGTCTCAACGAGCGTCATTACGGTGCGCTGCAGGGGCTGAACAAGGCGCAGACGGTCGAGCGCCACGGCGAGGCCCAGGTCAAGGTCTGGCGCCGCAGCTACGACATTCCACCGCCGCCGCTGAAGCTGGACGATCAGCGCCACCCGCGCTTCGATCGCCGCTACGCCCAGGTCGATGCGCGCGACCTGCCGGCGACCGAGTCGCTCAAGGACACGCTGGCACGCGTGCTGCCCTACTGGGAGGACAGCATCGTGCCCGAACTCAAACTCGGCCGCCAGGTGCTGCTGGTGGCGCACGGCAACAGCCTGCGCGCACTGGTGAAGATGCTGGACGCACTGTCGGAACAGGCGGTCGTCGAGCTCAACATCCCCACCGGCGTGCCGCTGCTGTACGAACTGGACGCCGCGCTGCGGCCTGTCACCAGCCGCTACCTGGGGGATCCGGACGCGATCCGGGCCGCCGCCGCGGCGGTCAGGAGACAGGGCGAAAAGCCGCGCTAGCGCCGCGAGTCATCGTCGCCGTGCGAGGCGCGGCGTACGGGCGATGTCATTTGCGCGACGGGTCGGTCATCCAGCCGTCGTAGTAGCCACCGTACTGCTGCGCCAGCGCGCGAAATCGCTGCGAGAAGCCCTGCATCTCGGTCACCGACACGCGCAGGTGCTTGCGCGCATTGAGCGAATAGCCGCTCGCGCCCTCGCCGCTCATCAGGCGGGTGTCGATCGCGAAGCCCTCGGGCTCGAGCGATGCGCGCAGCGCCGTGGCCGCCGCCTCGTCCGGCACGCCGAAGAAAAAATCCACCTCGTACGGCGTAAAGGAATTGCCACCGGCAGCGCGCAGGTTCTTGACCAGCCGCGCGTCCCAGTCGTCGTGATTGGCCTGCGCCCGCGCCTTGCGCAACGCCAGCAGGATGCGCGTCAC
>Ga0116229_10004553_pt1 | contig 22727 bp, 18 predicted proteins | sample S1TSphgellanicum_3_FD_87313 | JGI IMG/M metagenome (GOLD analysis project Ga0116229, IMG submission 87313) | Host-associated microbial communities from peat moss isolated from Minnesota, USA - S1T2_Fc - Sphagnum magellanicum MG | ecosystem: Host-associated > Plants > Peat moss > Unclassified...
CCATACATGAAAAAAAATCAACTTGAATAGAATTTAGAAATACCTGATAATATGTTTTTAGAGATTTCAGAACCAGCAATATAAGAATGTCACATCAAGAATGGAACAGAAGCCCAACATCTCAGTTTAACATGCAAACAAATTGTATTTGACATTTCAGAGATCTTGACATGAGCCATGTGTCACAGTTAAACATACACCTCTTCATTTTTGTTTTCTACAAATAAGTTTGTATGGTTTTTTGTCTCCAGAATGAATGCAAAAGAAAGTTTTGTGGAGAAATTGCAAAGATAATCCAAAGAGAAATTACAAAAGTTGAGAGAAGAGAAATAAGAGAGACAAAGAGAACAATAGAAATTTGCAAATGTTTTGCTTGTGCAACACAGGTCTCCATAAAGCGGTTTGTGATTTCCTTTTTCTATTTATTCTTCTTCTTTCCTCTCAGAGATCTTTTTCGATATCCAAATTTGAGAAAACTTTTGAATGAATTAGAAAAAACGAAAGAGATTGCAAGGAAACTTTGAGGAGATATAGTTTTAGGAAGCCTAGAAGAGAGGCAGGTCCTAGCAAGCAAGTCGATTCCATTTCTATTTCTAACTCTGAAGAAGAGAAGCGGAAGGATAATTTGCAACAAGATCAAAAAGCGCCATTACATAAAGAGGAGTCTACCTAGAAGTAGATTCTAGAATAAGTCCACATTCCCAACAAGAAGCACATGAAGAAAACAAATCGACAAGCAATGGTTGCAAATTTGTGTGGGAAGAAGGTGCAGACTCACCATGATGATGAAGTTAGGTACATTTTCACTCCTACAAAGTAGAGTTATAATATTGAAGAATATTTTGCTTCGGACAAGTTTTGGAAAGGAAGAGAAAGCTTGGGCAAACAAAACTAGATTAATAGGTCTGTTTGAGGTTGAATGGAAGACTCCCTGTCATAACATTCTAGTTGAATTTTTGAACAATTGGAAGTTGGATTCTAAACATAACAAATCAAGATTATGTTGGGGGAAGAGCGGATAATTATAGACAAACATCTATTGGCAGAGGTTTTAGAAATCAGCCATACATGAGAAATAGAGGCAGACCATGCAGAGATATTAGATGCCAGAGTAGCATTGGTAGAAATAGCTAATAGAGTCCCAAATACGTACAACACCAATGAAGGTTGGGTTGTAAATAAGATGAGGTCAAAGTATGGCAATAGAATTGTTGCAAGTTTGTCCATTATCTACTAGAAAAATAAGGTGTAATATTTTAGCAACAAGTCTACCATGATGATCTCCAAAGCAGATCATGGAAAGTTTATCAACTAGGCAGTAGTTATGTATTCTCAATTGGTCAAGGAATTGATCAAATGGGAAAACTGTCAAAAAAACATGATTAAGGGAACAACCAAAAGAGAACCAAAAAAGGACGTATGTCATTTTGCCATAGTCCTAAAAGTTTTGTTTCAAAAGTGGTTTCCACTAGAAGGAATAGAACCACAAAAGAAGAAGAAGCAAGTAGAGCAGCCATAGGAGGAAAAGAGAAGAAAGGAGAGTATGAGGAAGAGGTTTATCAAAAATAAATGACCTCTAAACCCTAGAAACATTTCTCTTAAAAAAGGAAAAACAACCAGAAACTAGGACAACCAAAAGAACAGATCCGATGTTTCAGTATGATGATGATGAGGAGAGGGAGACTTTACAAAAGAGGTAGAAAAGATAAGAGGATACTATAATGAGGGATAGTATTAATCTTCAATAGGAAGTAGACTTGTTGAAAAAACACCAACAACATCAAGAGCAAAAGGAGAAATCCATATCTCCTAAGTCTTATCCAAGACCATAGATCCCTTCCAAGTAGGAGTAAACATCAAATGGGTCGAAACATTAGAGAAGGCCCAAGAAGGAGCCAAAATCTCAAGCTCAGTAGCCAGTAAAGGAGCATATATAAAACCTAGACTTGGATTCACCAAAAGTATAATAATTTGTTCCAGTACCATAGAATAATGAAGGTATGCTACCTTCAAGACCAAGCTCTTCAACATGCACAAATGTATTTGGAAAAATTTAGACTGCACACAAAAGTTTAGGTTCTTCAAATACAAGTTCTAGAAGTTAGACTCCTAGGTTTCATACACCAAGGTTTGTGCAAGGGCTAGAAGCAGACTTCGATGAACATAGAAGAGTTGTAAATATGTTTCAACAAGCAACATACTACAATGTAAAAATGACCAATATTTTGCTTAAACTTTCAGATATGGAGATTAAAAATAAGCAAATCATAGAGGAAAAGGACAAATCTATCCATAATCTACAAGGGGCTTTGGAGAAGGAGCAAAAGCTCAAAGAACAATTATAGGATAAGAACAATGTAAATAGTCATGTCTTAGCATACTTGCAAACAACAAGATAGAAGATTAACATGTAGAAGCATAATAAGGATCTGGAGAACATCATAGTGGAAAATGATTATTTGTACATAATTATTCTAAAAGAGACATATGCTAATTACTAAAACTTGAAGGCAGAGAAGGATATTTTGAATGTAGAACATAACAAATTTTAAAAAGATTACAAGAATATGGAATAGATTCTCTTGAAGCAGTAGAAGGAATTAGAGAAGCTCAAATTGGACATTTAATGTATATCAAGCCAAGAATGACATACAAAGGCAATTTGACCAAAGGCACGCACATATGGATAGACATTTGTAAAAGGAGATGGCCTTTAATAAAAGTTGCAGAAACTTCTAAAAAAAGCCCATGAAATAACACCTTTCAATTATGATAGTGTTTTCAGAAAAAAAAAATGAATTCAAGAAGCAACATACTTTGCTTCAAGTAAAACTCAAGGCATTATCAATGGAGGAAAAATATGTAGATCTATGGTGGGATGTAGTGTAGGATATTGTCCAAAAAGATATTAGAAAGGTTTGTAAAAGGTATGAGAGAAATGAAAGGTTGTACATGCATAGGATATTTTAGATTGAAAAGGTCATACCATCATTTGAATATGAAGTTTTAGTTTTCTCTTCAGAACTAGAAACTTTAGACGAAAAAAACAATAGGGGAAATACTCGTGGTGCAAGACCATTATGTATGAAAAAAATAGAAAAGGAACCAAGAGATCTCAAAAGAGGGAAAAATAGCCCTTAGAGGGAAGCTACTAATAAGACATATGCATTAAAACAAACTTTAGAACCAATAGAATTTGTTTTACAAGAGGTTAGTTCTTAAGAATATGTATGTGCACCATAGAAATAGGGGAACTGATTTGATGTTGGAATTGTTTTTGTGTTTAAGGTTGGAATTATTATAATTATTTTTCATTTTTTATTCATTAGGAATAACTTCTTCTTTTCCAAATTCTTTCTCAAACTTTTGGTAATTTTTTTGTTGTTTACGTCTTCCTTTCAATTTTCACTATTTTGTCCATTTTTTTCCAACAATAATTGCCAAATTAGGAAAATTTCAAACCAAAAAAAACATGTTGCTTGGGGGGGGGGGAGGGGGTTTAATCCAATTATTCAATGCCAAAATTTCCCCAAATTATGTTACTTTTACTTTGACAAAGGAAATAAAAATAAAATATATTTTTACATCATAAATATAATGATATATATATATAGTGATTTTTTCAAGTTGTGTAATTAATCATTTTTATTAATGTATGATTCATGTTGTTAAACAAATATGGTATTGAGAATTAAATGGCTATAGTGGCTACTTAATTTTTTTTCATTTTTATGGCCAATGTTTGCCAATTTAAAAGGGCAACAACATCAACAAAATATTTTTTTTGAAAGAAAAAAATTCCAATTATGTCAAATTAAAAATACATATCATCAATTTTTCACAATAAATTATAGTAAGTAACCATAACATTGAAGGATTCAAACAATTCCAACTCCACAACTTGTTTATAACCAAATGTAGCTAAATCTTCTTATGGATGATTGTCATTTTAACAACATTGCAAACATAAATAAAAAAACTTTGTACCTAATCATATTTGGGAAAATAAAAATAACATTGTTAAGGACTTTATGAATGTATTTTTAAATTCACATTGAATTCATAAATATTATAGGTTGATTTAAACCAAAAAAATTATAAGTTTATTCATGACATGCTATTTTTATTTTTTTATGAAAAATTTACATTTAATATTTATAAATAATAATAATAAATTTAATACATTATTGAATAAGCTTCAGACCATGTTTTCATTTGTAGCATTTGAATACATTTTGAAAAAGAAAACATATGTTAAAGTTTGAATTTGTTAAACAATTCCATGTCAAACATAATAAATTTAATTTTTTTCCTTCTTTGTTAATAAAGTTTTGAAGTGGTTTGATGGTTATGATCTTAGTGTGCCTCCATGGGGTCTAAGGTTGAAACCTTGATGATTGTTTGCATCAATGTATATGGTATAAATGCAATGTACAAACATGTACATGATGGAGAATGATGTCAAAATTTGTTTTCAATAAAATTGGGGAAAAAAAATTAATTTCATGGCGTGTAGGTTTGTTGCGGTGTGCTGTGAAAAATAAAACCAGTGACTCCATGATCTAGAAATAAATAAATAAATAAAAAGTTGTATGATGATGTGGCATTTTATTCCATGTCATATTAACTTGAAACCTCATATATCCATGTCATAATATTAAAAATTAAAAATTATCTAGTGCAACATGTGACTATCCAAAACGACTAAAAAATATTTCACTAATAATGTTTATTCAACTAGTCCTCTTTAAAATAAATAAAAACCACAAGTTGCATATTGATCAATTTTATCCCATTTCACAAAAAACCTATTGAATCTGGGTATTGGACTAAGATAAAATTTGTTCTTATGATTGTGCACCACGTCTTGATACAAATGTGTTTTGTGTGATCATGTAAACAAAATTGGAACTCATATTCATTTATCCATAACAAAATGTGATAATTTTATTTTCTAATAATAATAATAATAATGAACTATTGAAAACCATATGCGAACATAAGAAAAGGAAAAGCAATAATTGATCTTCGCTAGTATTGCAAAGCAACATGGAACCCAAGTTTTGTTTACAAATATGAAAAAGAATAATTGTGCTCTCTCTAAAGGATGCTATTTGAGAACATCTACATTCAAGACACCCAATGTAGTTATGGAATAAAAGGTGGGAAAACTTGATTTAGTTTTTGAAATGCAAATAAAAGAATAGTCAAAATGAATTTGCAAACTACAACAATGTGAATTGCTAATTTAAATGTCCAAGCTAAGGATTTAGGTGAAACTTGCATCAAACTTAGTGTTTGACTTCAATGTAATGAGTGATGAGAATTGATGAAATTATTTTAAACATTTTCAAATTTGTCCATTGAAATATTATAATTATTTATATGTGTTGATTAATGTGCATGTAATCCAAGGTCGAACCATTTTTCCAAGATTTTGCTATATGATTTTTAAAATGAAAGGCAAACCTTGAATGAATATGATTTATTGTTTCCAGAAATGATGCAACTTTTTGGAAGTAATTGTAAAATGATGAGATAATAGCAATTGCTTTTAGTAGTTAACTCTCATGGTTAAAATGATTGTTGTCATTTACACATTGGATTCTTATGAACATCCATCGTTAAAATTTGTTATGAATTCAATTAGGTGAGATCTTAGGTTGTTTTAAACATTTATCAATCATATATTGTGCTTTGATACCCATGGACTCTAGTCAACTTTTTTTTTGGTTTGGTTTGAGGACAAATTCATGTTTAAGCGAATGATAAGAATTCAAGAATGCAAATGACCTTGAAGCATGATAAAAGAAAGTAAAATATTTGGCAATATGAGATGTTAAGTGAGCAAAAAAAATTTATGTGTTTAAAAAAAAATCACAAAGTTCTCTTATTCTCATCAATATTTTCATCTTCATAACTTTCTATCATGGTTTGAAAACAATAAATAATGATTTTAAGCACTAATTAAATTAATTTCAAAACACATTTTTGATGCTCCATATTTGTCATATTCATTTCTAATTTACCCCTAATGTTACAATGACATAATAAGCCAACATTACATTTTGCAAATACATCAAACATTTTCAACATTCACTTAGTTTATTACCTTAAAGATAAGTAATGCTTACACGTGCAATGGCTTATGTGACATCCTTTTAACCCATTTATCAACTCTTTAATTCTCAAAAATACAATCCTCCAACTTGCCTTTAGATATTGGGATCCATGAAACAAGTTTCAACCCATTATTGTGAAGTAAAATGAAGAATCTTTTGGAATAGTTGAGAATTTTATTTATTTAAAATGGAATCTCCAAAATTAATTAATTATTTGATAGACATTCTTTTTTTCTTTAGGGTTTTATCCCCTTTATTTCATGCTTGCTCATTTGTTGCTCTATTTGATCAAGGGTTTTCTTTTTCTTTTTTTCAATTTTGGGAGTAAAGTTAGGTGGTCTGGCCATCATCCACAATAGAGCCAAATTGGGTCATAGAAGAAAGTAGAAAATTTTAAGAGTTCTACTATATTTTGCAACATGCTATAACCGATTGTCTAAATCTCATGATTTCAGGTTTTTTTTCCCCCTTCAATCTGACAACCTTGGACCCAATTTTTCCCCAAAAAATCCTTCATTGAAGTCGCACAAGCTTTTTGTTAAGTGACAAAATTTAGCAAAAACAAACATAGTGGTTGCATTGTCATATAGTCATTTATGGTTCATAGTTCAATTTGCTTCAGGTTCACTTCAATCATACATCTTGAAAAACTCAGTGCTTACAAAGAGAGAGATATGTGTGCGTATGTGTTCATGTGTATGTGTGTGTATCATCATCATTGTTGCATTCATCCTGAATTTTTGTTGAGCAATCAATTCTTTAAAACCCCCACTATCAGTGACAATAATTCTGGCACTTATGAATACAGAAAGACAAATCTTAAATCAGCACATCATCAGCAGCAGCAGTGAACAACACTTGCAGCAACAAAAACATGGCCACTGCTAATCAACCTCTTGGAGAAGAAACAAGGCATGGCTAGCAGAAAGATCAGGTTTCAATTTACAGGCAATGGACCCAGAGATTGATGAGACACAGGCTGTATCTAAAAGAACATGAAGTAAGCACTTACATTGATTGCATCAAATAGCAGATATCATTATTATGTGTGGATTTTAAGAGCACAATTTTTCCACTAGGATAACACTGTTTGTAATCAACAATGCAATAAAAGTCTTAACTGTCTTGGTGCACTAAGACTACAACAGCTTTCTTACAAGAGATGACCATGGTGATTCGATTGTTGGCACTTAGTCAACAATGAGAACCATACTGAACTCATGAATACCCAAGAAGCGTATGATTATCCTGTACTCTTTGAATCTGCCATGGACATAATCATCCTGAAGTAGGTGTTACTCTTTACCTGACACTTTCAGAGAGACCAACAATTACTTGTGTTTATAACTTCTCATGCATCAATTCATAGCACCAAAAGAGAACTACAACATAGCCTGAATACGATCTCTGGACTTGGGGTAAAGGTGACCTTGGATTAACATCAGCTTTATGCACTCCACCTTCTTTCTCATGGAAATAAAGACCAAAAAGCTTGTATAGGATGTTTCTCCACTGTAGTTCAAATTTCAACACTCACTTGACAGCAGATATGGATCATTATGAAATTTGCAGATTGGACAAACCTGTAGCATCAGCTTCCTCACTGGCTTCTGATCTCTCTTCTTCAGTCTCTTGCTCTTCTTCTTCAAGATCTTCCTCTTCTTCTTCTTCTTCTTCTTCTTCTTCATTTTCATCCATGGAACACAGCACTTCCAACCCTGCAGTGCCCCTTGAGAGTACCTCCTGCACAGCTACAATTCCTGCCTCAGATATGAAGTTACTATTTAAGTTTAGAGACTTGAACCTCACCTTGTCTGCCACTGCTTGTGCTGCTGCAAGGGCCCCAATTCGAGTTATCTTGTTATCGCTCAAATCAAGCTCCTCTAGGTTTTCATGGTCCAGCAATAATGCTTGGCTTACTGTCACCGTGCCTTTGTCTCTTAGTTCATTCTCAGATAAGTTCAAAATCCTCAGGTGTTGCAGAGACCGAATGCAAGTTGCAAGAGTAGGAGCAATTGCTGGTGAGAGGTCATTGCCACTAAGTTCAAGAACCTGTAATTGCAATGCTCGACCTGCGAGGGCATTGATTATAGCACGAGCACCCACATCTTCTAGGCCCAAATAACTTAAGTAAACCTCCCTGAGATTTGTATGCAATTGTAATGTTTGGGCTAGTACCAATCCTGGTTCAAGTCCAAACATATTGTCACGAAGGTCAATTCTTCGTAAGCTTTTGCCACTTCGAAGAGCTTCAGCCAATGCAATTCCACCATCACTTCCCACCCTTGTTGAAGAGAATTGGAAGTCTTCAAGACTATGAGCATGCTGGACAACCTCAGAAAGCGCTTTCGCTCCTGAATCACCACTCATGTTGTTGTGGAAGTGAAGTGTTTCAAGGTTTTCTGATGATGGAAGAAGCTCCCGAATTGCTCGTGCTGCTTCTTCAGAGATCCCATTGTTCATGAAGTACAAAGCCTTCAGAGAGTCTTGTGACTTCAGAACAGCAGAAAATGCTCGCACCCCTTTCTCACCCAATGCATTGTCCGACAAGTTCAATGACTTGAGGCGACTCCCTTCAAGAGCAAAAGAAAAAATCTCCATAACTTTCAATGCATCCGATTCCGGCCGACCAGCAACAATATCCGAGAGGTTTACATTGACTAAATTGTCTTTCTTGGTTTTCAAGGCTCGAGCAGCCACTTCTGCTGCCTCAACACTAAAACTCCAGTTGCTCAAACGAACATCCGTGACCATACTTCCAGAGTCTAGTAGAGGTGTGAAAAGCTCCTCAGCCTTCTCCTTCGAGAGAAAGGCCCTTGTCCCACCCGATATATCAAACACTCTGTCCGCTTCAGATATCTCTGTCCCCTCTGAAATTGCAACAACCTCTTGCTTCTGTTCCGGTATCAAGTCCTTCCCCTCAGACACACCTACTGACATAAGGTTACAGTAAGAGAATTGATGCACATTTCTTATTCACAGAGCCTCTCAAGAAACAGAAACAAACCCAAAACCACATCAACCACAAGACAAACCAAAAGAACATGGGCAATCACCTTCAATGGCATCCGAGAACGAGTTTTTGTTGGACTTGAGAGTCTCAAACATGAGATTGCTGGCATGTGTGGTATAAAACCGCACTATGACAGTGCCTACACCAGATTCGACACCATCGTTGTTGTTGCTGTTTTTGTTATCCTCTTCCTTTTGAGCAGCCACGAACGCCGCCTCCTCGATTCTCTTGGCATGTTGTGCAGCCTCCGGGGATTGGATGCGTCCATACGTTTGCGAGAAGAATGACAACGATGCCAAATTATTGGCCATCCGCTCCACAAGTTTTGCCCTCGTATAGTCGCTGGGCGGCCACAACGAATACTTCAAAACATCCCCATGGCCCAGCTCCATCGCCATGCTTCTTCCCCACTACAAACAGAACGACGCTCCGATTCCCCCACACCTGCTACTGTTACAGAGAGCATTCGCGTTTTCCTTCCTTCTAAAGAAGGGCAACATCATCCCCATCCCCTTGCTGCCGACGACTCGGGTCGGATTAGGGTTTGGCGCTCACTTTAGGGTTTGCACAAACCCTAAGAACTTGAGCTTCTCTCGCACAATCCATTCACTGCTTGCGTATCTCCGGACTGGAAACCTGTTCTGTTTGCATTCAAAACTCCAGAAAATCTGGTACCCAATTGCTGGATGCTTGTGGTGGTTTTGGGAATGGGTCGTTGCTTCTTGATGCAGAGCCAGCAGTAGCGTGTGTGTTGTTGCAGCAGTTTGAAAGCTGCTAGCACACTGAATGAAAAAAGAAAGAAAATAACCCACCCATCACTCATCCACATCGACTTCTAAAGATTGCACGTCAAACACCCCTCCTCCTCCTCCTCCTCCTCCTCTTCCTCTCTGGATGGTTACAGATCTCCCTCTTCTTCTCAGTTTCTTCTCACAATGGAGATGATGGAGATCAAGCCTCCTGACTCACATTAATTCTCACCCTCGCACATCTCAAAGCGCATCGTGCCAATCTTCTGAGAATCTTCTCATCATGATGCTCCTCAGCAGCAATCGCCATTTTGTTCTTCCAGAAGAATGGAGGTTAAGTCCCAGTAGAGGGAATGCTAGATCACTGAGCATTCCTGCTGCATCATGCCCACAGTTTATGTTTCCAACAAGAAGTAGAAGCAGAAGCAGAGGCAGAAGCTTGTCTTCTAATGGAGAAGACCCACAGTTTCTTCTCAGGAATTCATGGAATTCTAGAAATTGTAGCAAGCTATTGCTGCTGGAAGATCATAAGAATGTCTGGCAGCGTCGAGATGGGATGATGGTGGTATGTGGTGCTAGTGATGCTGTGAGAACAAATGGAGTTGGAAGAAGTGCGGAAGCTGAGACCATGGAGCTTCTGGAATGGCCTCGAGTATGTCAATCAGTGGCAGATTTTTGTGCCACAGATTTGGGCAAGAAGGAGCTTCTCGAGGTGCATTGCTTTGCTTCCCTCTTTGTTTCTTCGCCATGAAATCCATGTCTGTGAAGTTTTGCAGCATGGTTTCTCGTGTACTCATTGTAGTGAATTCCAGTAGTTTTGTTCATGAAAGAATCTTTGTGTAATCTTTGTGTTTTTTTTTTAATTTTGTGTTTGCATGGGGGTGTTTGTTCGCTAGGTGTTGTTGGAAATGAGCAAAACCAGGGAAGAGAGTGAAGCTCTGATGCAGCAAACTAGTGCAGGTGTAGAGATAGTTTCCTTACTGGGAGGTGCTTTTGAATTTGGAGCTCTGAAAACAGATGTGGTAAGGGTTGCAAAACCCCATCTTCTTGTTCTTCTTCTCCTTTCATTCTTCTTCTTGCATCATCCTCTTGAAATTGCAAAACTCATCTCCTTGATTCTTCTTCCATCATCTTGTTCAAGGATTTGTGAACCCAGTATCATGTTTGCTTGGAAGAACTCTGTCTCTGTCTCTGTCTGTCTCTCTCTCTCTCTCTCTCTCGGAGTACTCTTGGACTATTGAAGAGTTTCTTGTACTTTTGATGAAATTCAGCTGTAAATTATATGAGGGATGATGGCAGGTGAAACTGTGTGTGGAGAGGGTGCGCAAGGGAGCTGTTGTGAGTGGGCCAGAAGTGGTATCAGTTGTGACATTGTTGCAAACGGGTCATTCTGTGCGCCGCTCTGTCAACGCAACAGTACAAGAGCATCCGGACCGACAGCTTTTGATGCAACCTCTGCTGGAAATGGTGAGAGAGTCCAGCTCATCCTCCTGCAGCAGCTACAAAACAATCCAAAACTCCTTCCTGCAACACTTTCAATCTCTAGTTTTTGGGGAGTAAGTAAGGTTTAGGCTGTTGAAACCTTGTATTTCAAGGAATTTCTGTTCTGATTGTCTGCAAATAGACACTACTCTCTGCCATAGCTGTTCAACATTTACAGAGCCAAGTCAGATACCCAGTTTGCTGCTCAAACTTTTGAGGTGGTTTCAAAAACACATGTGTCTTTTTGGGTCACTTGTAAAGACTAGTATATAGATTGTATCTTCAAAAACACCTTGAGGACACAATGTCTAATGGTCTTTTGCAGGTCAGTCCAATGGTGACACATCCGGAGCTTGTAAAAGCGGTATGGACTGTTGTGGACGAAGATGGCTCTGTGAAGGATTCAGCGGTAGGTCTTTGTTTTTGTTTGTGAAGTCCACAACAACCTTCTCAGTTCCATTGTGAAATTTTCTTGGCAATCTCATAGATATGTTTGCAGAACTTTTAGGTAGCATAAGAGCAACTCCACCAGTGCTCAGTACGTGACCCTGCAAATTAAAATTGGATGAAGAAAAGTCAAAACATGCTGGGTTGGCTCAGCAAAATGGTTTTGGCCAAACACTTTTGCACAACTTGCTGAGGCTTGTAAAAGGCACAGCAAAGTCTAACCCTCGCCAGAAAAAAAGGGTAATATATATGATTTGACTGCCACTCCCTGTTTATGATTGGCCAATCATAATGATTGGTCCTGGTGGTTTGTTATTAGTAGTCTCCCACCTATTTGCAGTAATATATATGATTTGACTGCCACTCCCTGTTTATGATTGGCTAATCATAATGATTGGTCCTGGTGGTTTGTTATTAGTAGTCTCCCACCTATTTGCAGTAATATATATGATTTGACTGCCACTCCCTGTTTGTGATTGGCCAATCATAATGATTGGTCCTGGTGGTTTGTTATTAGTAGTCTCCCACCTATTTGCAGTCCCAGTTTTATTTTTATGGGTGGGGTTGGAAGAAGGTAAATAACTAAACTTGGATGTAAGAAATATTTTTGCAGGGTGACATACTGAGCACCGCTGGAGATGCTCTAACACTGTAGAAAGTTCAATTTGATGTTGAAAGAATGTTAGCATCCAAATTATTCAATTAGGTTTCCATCATGTGTGTTGATTTGGGTTATGAGCTGGAGCTGGTGTGGCTGAGAACTTCTTCTCTGTAAAACATTCCCTGGGACAGGCAGAGCTCTAATGTTTTCTCTAATGCTTGTGGTGTTGCCTGCACCCAGAGCCCAGAGCTCCGACGAGCACGAATACAGGAACGAACACTTGAGCAGAGGGTATTGCAAATTTAACAAATTCCATTTGCAACAATGGGATACAAATGTTTTGTGGATCCAACATGTTTGTCAGAGTTTTTCCATAGAAGGATGTTAGCAGTCAGCTCTCAAGCATCCTATAACTTTGTGCATTTCTAGACACAGCTGGTTGCATTGAGCTTTTTTCTTTACAGTGAGATCAATGATCCCAATAACAGGCAGATGTGAAATGGTGTGGCTGGTAGGGTATGGGAATTTCTATTCTAAGTCCTTCATGATTATGGCTTGCAGCTCTTGGAGCTTTTGAACAAGGTTGGACGAGACAGTTTCCCAGACAGCCAAGGGCAGGTGAATGTCCTGAGCTCCCTGAACATTGTTTTGTTGATCCAAAGCATAATTTGTAGTCACGTTTCTTTTTGACTTCAGCTATGTTCACTTTGACAGGAAGCAGTGAACGTTGATGGAAGATTTTGTTTGGCAGTGCCTGCTGACAGTTGTAACCAAGTTTCCGGCCTTCTTCTCCGGAGGTAAATTTTTCACGAAACTAAACATGGTTGATGACTCTAAACCTCAAAACCCATCACACCTGTTTGGAAAAAGTACCACCATGTCTAGGAATATCTCAGCTGGTAGGTGCAATATGCAGAGTTTGCAACTTCTTTAGTGTTAAAGAATCCACGAACTATAACCAGTTCTGAAAGTGGTCGAATTGTCTGAAGCAGTAGTAGCGGAATTACAGCTTATGTTGAGCCAGCTGTTGCTGTACCGTTGAATAACAAGCTTGCGGAAGCTCGAGCAGATGTACTTGCAGCAGAATACAGTGTGCTTTTAAAACTCACAGACCAGGTACCAATAAGCTTAGTTCTATTATTTTCATGTGAACTTCTATGACACCCATCCTGTAGTTTTGACATTGAAGAATTGACCTCATTTTCTGGTCCAGTTTGGCATCTTTTTAAATTGAAAGTTCACCCATAGGAACTAAGAAACTATGCATGATGAGATGTTTAAACCACTGTCTTTCATGTGTATGTGTGTGTGCAGCTGAGGCCATTTCTAGATGACATTCAATCTGCCCTCAATATTATTGTTGGCATTGATGTGGTACTTGTATCTGAGAAACCCTTTTTTCCCAGATTCTCTTTCATGGACTTTCCTTCTCTGGGTTCATCTGTTTTCAAATTGCTCATGAAATACTTACCATCAGGTGAAGGTCTGATGCTTTGTGGGTGATTCTCATAAGGTTATGACTGTTGTATTATCTTCAAAGTGTGGTTTTGGAGATGTATCTGCAATCTCATAGGTATTGAAATACTCATCAGGACTTAGCTGTGGAGCTGTCAAAGGAAACTGCAGTCCAACTAAATGCAACTGACTAATCTTAAACATTCCCAACTTGGACACGGGATAGTTTTACACTTAAGCAGGACACTGTGGTACCTATTTGCATTTTCCCAAGTCATATCGGTCAGTTATGGGATAGTTTTATTTTCTTGCCTTTGCATCTGCTTGTTGCTGCAGCCGATCTCCCTGTTCTTTAGAAGTTTGATGTGGTAGTAGACTCAGACCAGCATACACAAGAAGTGGAGCTTCTACTCCTCATCATTTTCATTTCCCATTTGCAAGGTGATGGCACGGGTGAGGTACAGCACCTGGATGGGATCAACAAAACCCACATTCATTGATGATGATGGAAACCATCCTGTGGCATTGCAACTGCTGAGAGCTCGCCATCCTTTACTTGTACAGCAGCACCGTCAGCTGCTCAAAGAGGCCAAGACCAAACTCAAGTCAAAAACCAGGGTATGTTGATCAACACAGGGCTACAGAATCCGGATCTGTAAATCAATACATTGTCAGCTTCAAAGTCAATCTGGATGAGAGAATTGTTCAAAGAGGGTACATGTGTATACACTCTTTACTCTTTATGTATTGAAGGGCACCCATCCACTAGTTTCTTTTCCATTATCAAGTCCTTGAGTCTCATGAAAGAATCCAACTTTGGCTGGTTCAGATGTTGGGCAGACTTAGGGCAAGGGCGGGCGTCACAATGGCAGCTCTAGAAGAAATGCAAGCTTCATTTTCAGAAGCAGAAGCCATGGTATTGTTTTTCAATTCTTGTGGTACCTTTGCTTGTTATCAGCTGGTTTGAGAGTTTGTCACTCTCCCATTTATTTATTTTTTTCTTCATTTGATGAAGGATAATGAAGGTGGCCTTGACTGAGTATGCTGGTTTCTAGGTGGCAGAATTGGAGGAAAATGCACCTGTACCTATTGATGTGAGAGTGAGCCAAGGAACAAAGGTGGTTGCAATAACAGGCCCTAACATGGGAGGAAAAACAGCAACAATAAAGACTGTGGGACTTGCTGCGCTCATGGCAAAATCTGGTGTGTGAAAATCATCAGTGAGATCTGTTTTCATGGTGCTTGATAATTACTCCAGATAGGAGTAACCAGGAAGTAATAGATGTTTGGATCTGCAAATGAGAGCAATCCTCTAATACATCTTCTGGGTGTATGGATGGAACAGGGCTTTATATTTTGGCTGCAGAACCAGTGCTGCTGCCATGGTTTGATGCAATATTGGCTGATATTGGGGATGAGCAGTCTTTGAGCCAATCCCTGTCCACATTTTCTGGGCATCTTCAGCGCATTAAGGCAAGCTTTGCATTCCTATAGATTCCACACTTTCAGCACCTAAAGATCTCTTTAACTGCATCCTATTCTCATCAACATTTTACAAATCTGAGATTTGCCAGTAAACCTCTTGTGGGAAACTTTCTGGCCTGTACTTAGACACTACTGCAAAATGGTGATGCTCTAATCCCACTCTAAATCTCTCTGCTTGTGGTAAAAGTACAGCGGATAAAGATGGAGTCAACCGGTCATTCTTTGGTATTGCTTGATGAGGTAAGTAGACATTTTCTGCAAGTCCCTCCCTTTTCTTTTGTGTGCTCCTCGCATGTTCTGTTGAGGCTTTCATACCCTTCTGGTCATTTTTCCCCTTCCTTCTCATTGTGCCATTTGGAATCTTTTGGCAATATGAATTTCTGACCTTGGGTAGCTAGTAGAATTTTCTGCAAGACAAATATTTGGGATCCCTCTTACACCCAAGGGAACACTAAGGTTATGAAGGATTAATGCCTTGAGGGAGAATGTGATTGCCATGAGAGTCTCCTTGTCACTGAAAATCATAGAGTGAGCTAGAAGTGCAACTGGGTGTGAAGAGTCAAATGGAGTTTCAAGACTTGTGCTTGAATCATTTGCACCAGGAATCTCTTTTTGGGGAAAGTTTCAAGTATTCTTCAGTCATACTGTTTTGGACTCAGGTAGGCGCAGGAACAGATCCAACAGAAGGTGCAGCACTGGGGATGGCATTACTTGAATCTTTTGCCCAAAATGGAGCAGGCGGTTCTTTTCTGACAATGGCAACTACACATCATGGGGAACTCAAAACTCTCAAATATAGGTCGTACAACAACTCAGTTTAGTCTTCGCTGCACTTGCCATTCAGTCTCTTACTGGGATGTAAAACAAAATCTACAACTTTGTTACCTTTGTTCTTATGCTCTGGCTTTTGGGATACAGTGATTCAAGGTTTGAAAACGCGTCTGTCGAATTTGATGAAGAAAAGTTGAGGCCAACTTATAGGCTGCTTTGGGGCATCCCTGGTGAGCTTTGTCTTTTCAACTATACCCAATTCTTGAAAAGCTAGCTATGAACAGTGGCTGAAGCACATAAAACACAAGAACTTGTTGACAGTTGCAAGGGGATCAGCTGTTTGAGAACACGAGGCATTGGAGCATTGCCAGGAAGTATACTCTCATGAACCTAAGAAAAAACTTGAACCCTTTATGGATAAAGCTCAGGTTGTGCAAATTGAAGATGTTGAGGCTCATGTTCTTCTGCAGGAAGATCAAATGCATTGAACATTGCAGAAAGGTTGGGTCTGCCAACTGAAATTCTGGCAACTGCTCGTAGTCTTTATGGTGTGGCCAGTGCAGAGATAAGTGAGGTAAATCTTGGTTATCTGCCTATACTACTTTTGTGTGTATTCTAGATTATCTTGCATATGTAAATATTGTGTGCCTTTGGGAGTATTTATAGAGAATTGTGTGTTTTTTGGTCATGTCCTATGGGGCTTTCACTGATTTGGATGGTCTGCTAATTTCAGGTCATCATGGAGCTTGAAGAAGCAAGACGGGATCATGATCATGGTCTGATGAAGGCAGAGTCACTCTTATCGTGGGTGAACTGAACTTGGCGAGAGTATCTTTGTGACCTTGTGTTTGTGCTGAGCATTTTTATTGCATTCTCATATTTTAAGCTAGTGGAATCTAAGGCAGTTTGGAGTCTGATTTGTGGGCATTTGAACAGGGAAGCAAAGGCATATTATGCGGAATTGGCAGCAGCTTCACTACGGCTTAAAGAGCATGGGAGGCTACTTGCGCTTGAGAAAAGTGATCGAGCTGCTGCAGCTGCTGCTGCTGCAAGGTCCCATCTTAATGTACTGGCACGGAATGTGCAAGGGACAGGGAGCGTCAGATCGTCTTGGGAAAGTTCTGCTTACAAAGCTAGTGGCGTTACAACTGGCTCACAGGCTTCCAAGAGGTGGGAGGAGTTGTCATTTGGTTCCACCTCCATTAGGGATGGAGAAAAGGTTACTTCAGGAGGTGAGGAACATCTGATGATTCTGCTCTACATACTCTTTCTTCAATTTCAAATCTCTTTTAGTCCCCTGAGTTCATGGTTAATTACAGGTACTGGAGGTGATGTTCCAACTATTGGGGAAACTGTGTTTATACCTAAGCTTGGGCGAGCTGCTAAGGTGATTCAAGTTCGACAGGACAGGAAGGAGATTACTGTGCAATCAGGCTCACTCCAGGTGAAACTGAACCTACATGAAATAGAATGGCCACCCCTTATCAAACGTTGAAATTTAATGGTCTCTAAGAGTAGCATGTAGATGTAGAGCTCTTTGTTCATTGATAGTCTCCCTTCCATGGAGTCAAGAATTCTTTTGTTGGGTTGTCAAATGCTGACCGACACATGTATCTTCTTTTAGAAATTGTTCACATTGAACATCAAAACAAGGTGTATTTCTCCATACTTTCTCTTGTGAGCTTGGATCTCTTTTGGGCTCCCAAGTCCAAATGCAATTGCTTCATTTCATGGCCACACCCATAGCTTTGCTTCTTGTGACAGGCTTGCCATCCTCTCTTGCCTAAGTTTGCTTGTGAGCAAATCCAGAAACTCTGCCCAATGCATTACATGGGGATGATCAAGTATGATGGTTCTGCTCAAGTATTCAACAAATTGTGTGAATTCAACATATGCACATGCAACAAATGTTTTCCTCCTTTCATGACTTGCAAAGGACTATTTTGTCGTCTCAATCAAGCGCTCATTGATAAGTATTATGAAAATGTAAACAATGTCATGAGATTAGAATCAAAGGTTGAAGAGTGTTCATCTTTGTATTGACAAGTTAATTGCAACAAAGTTGATAAGGGTACTTGCTTCCCAATCATCTTGGAATCTAATTGGAGAATGGCAAGGGCAACCTTTGCAAATGTTCGTTTAGTGGATATATTGCATCTTTGGCATTAACATTTAATTGTTTTGACCAACATTCCCAAAACTTATAGAACCAATGTTAAGATCTTAGATTGGACAATGACTAAAGGTTGAAGAAATGCTTGTTGAATTTTTCTCCCTAGTAGTTTCTTGTACTTCTTTTGTTCCATTTTATTGAATTACAAAAAACTAGTAGGGAGAAATGGCTATATTGTAAACTAGTGAACATGAAAAGGGCAACAAATGTGTAAATAAAATGGAACGAAAGAAGTACAAGAAACACATGTCACGAAGTCTTCTTAACAAAGGAATGACCTTGTACAATTTGTCACAAGATAAAATCAAATGACTTTTTGAGAATGTTTAATAGAATTTAGATGCCTTTCAAATGCCTGCAAGAATTTGTGCCAAAATATTGCAAAAAAATGAAAAAACAATACTAGTTAGGAAAACTAAATAGGAATCCATGTATTTCGTCCTTTTGTGAGATGAAGAAGAAGCAAATGGCATGGTTTAGTATGTTGTGCGATATTAGGTTAGCACCCACCACTATCAAAAATCTAACCCACCCATAATATGGGAATTCAATATTGAAACATTATGAAAACATGAACCTTGTTGCTTCAATGTGCCTTGTTTTCATTGCATGCTCCAAAATCTCATAACACAATAAATGAAATCTCATTCTCACTCCACAGGATAATTTTCCAAACATGAAGTAAAAAAAACCTTGTTCACATTGGGAAAAAATAATAATAAAATGTCCTATGATAAATATTTGATAAGGAGCAAAGTAAAAGAGAATATATTGAGAACATTGATGGATTCAACTTCAAGTAATCCCACTTTACACTAGAATATCCATATGACCAAGAGATGTAGCTCATGCACTTTCCGTGGAAACTATCATGAACAAGGACATCAAAGTTAAGTGAGTTTCACTTGACAAAACCATTTGATTTATAATATGAGTCATCAAATTGGTACATAAGGAGAATGGTCTTCCTTGACAACAAGATATAGTCCCAAGAGAAATCATGCTCATAATCTATGTGGCTTGTTCCTTCATTTTGTTCAATTTTCATCACAGGGAACAAATGTGTTTTCAATTGCATATTGCAAATTGCAACCAACCCACCATGCTTGCCAGTTGATTAGTTTGATGTTGAATATTTAAAATCACTTGAAATTGTGATCAAACAATATAAAGCAACTAACAAAGCTTCTTTCACACCTCAGAAGATCATGGTGTTTTGTGTTCAAAATTTGGGGTTTAGAGATAATTGCATTAAATGAAAAAAAGGAATACAATATGCACATGATCACTACGAGTCCATCATCAAAATGGGTATCACAAATACCATGTTAATCCATGATTGTTAAATGCCTTCAAACTTTGCTTATAAAGCCACATTTTAAAAGAGTGGTGTTGAACTTGATTTTCCAAATAATTGTTTTCTAACGAAAAATTCAATATTCAAATATGGTTTATATACAAAAGGGCCAACAATTGGCATCCATAGCAAACCAATATCAACCATGTTTCAAGTGTAGAGTAAAGCCCCAAGGTGCCAACCTTCCCAATATAAGGGGTTTAGGACAAGGTAGTAGATGATTCAAGTTGTGCATTTTGAAAATGTCCCTCACCCATTGGGCTTTTCCCATCATCTATACATTAACATATGGTGCCTTAGTTGTTTCGTGATCAAATCTTAACCCTCCCAAACCGTGGGGCCCCTTGTTGTACTTTTGGTATTGTCAAAAAGTCCTCAGCAAGGTGGTGTGCATGTTCCATTTCACAATTTTTGGACCAACAAGGCTTTTATTGAATTTAAATGATTTTCATCATTAAAAATAAGTTAAATATTTAGAAATTTATTTTTCAACCAATCAATGTTTTTTCATCATATTGGTCCTTCTATTTGCCCTTTCACATCTCAAACTTTAACATTTGGGCCTATGATATAGAGTTCACATTTGGGCCAATGAAAGTTCATGTTCATAATTTCTTCACATTATGCATTGATATTTGAGCCATTTCAACCAATCAATGTTTCTTTCTCATGTTGGCCTTTAAATTTGCCTTTTCACATCACATGGGGAAATGCATGGGGAATTGTTCATTGGATATTCTATTTGTCCTTTCATACAAAAACTACAAAAATGATTTTTTCTAAGAAAGGACATTAAGCATTAAAATTACATTACATGTGTCAAACAAGATTTTTTTGGGAAATATTATGTGAAGAATTTTGTTTCTTACTTTATTATTACTTTATTCTTATAATATGCACATATTTAAACCACCTCAAATTCAATTATAATTTTTTATTTGCATCAAATTTTGATAACCTATGTTTATTTAAAATTTTAATTTTAGTACTTGAAGTTAGGGTTGTCAAAAATGATCTAACATGGGGCTTTTGCATCATTTGTCATGTAACATCATAACATCATTTTACATCATTATTTCAATAATATATTGTTAAAATTCACAAAATATTTTGTAATATTCTTGAATATATTTGGATTTTTTTCGAATATCCAAAAAATACATGAAAAGACATGGCTAATACTGATGTCATGTAATAAGTACAATTGAAGGTGTGAAAAAAGATGAAAATGCAATTGAACATTGTAAAATAAGTGATAAAATTATAAATTTTTCGACATATCATATGTCTTTAACATATCCTCCAATTATAAAAAATTATGAAATGGCAAAAAAAATACTCATCTAAAGTGTAAGTCTTTTCAAAATGCTTCAATTGTCAAGAGTTTGAAAGAATCTTTCACCTCATTTTCCTCCATGTTTGAATATTATTTTATTTATTATTTCTAGTTCATTTGCCAACCTATTAATTCAACATGCTAACAATTAATATTCAAAAAATTTACTACCTCTTTTTTATAAATAATAATAATGGGGAATCAATTAATGAGTGTTATATGTTAATCACATAATTTTTTTATTTAATAGTATTATTATTTTTTAATTAATTAAATTATAAAATTTACCCATCAACCAATATATGGGATCCTATATTTTTATTTCTTCATTTTGTAATTTCAAAGAAGAGTGTCACATTTCCAGATTTTTTCACAAATGGGTTTCTTTTTTTTGGAAAGTTATGTTTTTTAAAGATTTGAAAAATCATATCCCTTAAAAGCCTTGAAAATGATTGCACTTGGGCCAACAACCCAAGTTTCACTCATAAAACATGAGGCAACAATTATCATGAACCTAAACATAGGTAAGATCAAATATTCACAAAACATAAGAAGGGGGGAAGGTTCATATGCCTACACTTTAAGAATGGGAAGGACCTTGTGTACCAAACCACCCTTACTCTTTTCAAGGAAGGATATTTAAAGATATAAGGTGTTTTCCAAATATGTTACAACATTTCTCCATGTATCAAAAACATCTAACAATTCAAAGGGATCTTGTGTATTTAGGAGAACATGTATGCAATCCTACCTCCTCATAAAATTCAAGACATTTCCTAGAGCATATGTGGAGAGCTCTTATATCCATGAATACTAGTTGACCCTTTGTGTCATTGACCCAAGCACGATCATCTTCAAGGTGCTAAGGGAGCATGAAAACCTCTTCAAGGCTAAAAATACATGATTAATGTGAAAAGTGATAGTACAAAAAGGGCAAATAGGATGATGTTAGGATGATGTTCATTGTGTGCGCCTCATCCTCAACACCTTATATTTGAAACGCTTTCCACCCTAGGGCTTTACCTTACACCACAAAAATTCTACTCATTCTACTAAAATTCTACCATAAGAGATACACACACTCTCACACACACACACACACACTCTCTCTCTCTCTCAAAACAAATGACTCCTTTTCTTGTTGCACCTATTGTTAAGAAGCTCAATAAATAGAGGGAAAAGGGCAAATAGGATGATGTTCATTTTGTGCGCCTCATCCTCAATGCCTTATATTCGAAATGCTTTCCACCCTACGGCTTTACCTTACACCACAAAAATTCTACTTGTTCTACTAAAATTCTACCATAAGAGATACACACACACACACTCTCTCTCTCTCTCTCTCTCTCTCTCTCTTTCAAAACAAATGACTCCCTTTCTTGTTGCACCTATTGTTAAGAAGCTCAATAAATGGAGGGAATGACAGATGTGATTCAAGTTTTCCAATGCATTTGACAGTTGGAAGTGGAGGATTCAAAAGCAAGAGAAGGAAAAAAAAACAATAAATGATAATAATAATTTTAAAAAATAATAATAATAAGTTGCAAAAGAATCATTGAGTCAGAATGACAAAGAAGTACAAAAAGGGTGTGTGTATGTGTGTGTGTGTCTCTCTCACAATGCCTTGCCAGGAGAGGGTACCTATGTACCTATGTACCTACCTGCCTACCTAATGAAAGGCTATTAATATGTGTGTGTAAGGACCTGACTCCCACACATTGTTGGTGTTGAGTCTA
>Ga0116229_10004555_pt1 | contig 22719 bp, 17 predicted proteins | sample S1TSphgellanicum_3_FD_87313 | JGI IMG/M metagenome (GOLD analysis project Ga0116229, IMG submission 87313) | Host-associated microbial communities from peat moss isolated from Minnesota, USA - S1T2_Fc - Sphagnum magellanicum MG | ecosystem: Host-associated > Plants > Peat moss > Unclassified...
AAATTCAAATAAATTCCAAATTGATAATGCATCACAATGATGGAAAGATCTTGTCAAGGGCTAAAACTTGTAGTTTGAAGCTTTTCAATCCGATTTCATATGAGGGAATCATGAACCTACAAATTTGTAGGACTCATAATTTCGGAATTGTAACCATTGTGATGTATGCTTCACCATCAATCACATAATATATTATAAGGGAGAGAGTGATGACTTTTCCCAAGTTTGGGTTTGTTGTGACATGTAGTGTCGTGACGTACGGTGTCATAAGGGTGTAAATCCATAGTAAATTCTACTAAACAAAAAGACTAAAACCAACCGAAGGTAGAAATTATTCAACTAAAAAGATATGCACACAAATATATATACAATGCACAAGAGGAGGTTGAGATGAAAATTTCATGTATATTGACTTGCAAAGAAGGAAGAACATGTAATGTATGTAGACGGTGGCCGTGCAATGGCCGCCATGAGCATCTAGAAATCCAATCTAACTATGGAGGAAACTCTCTTGACAAAGGAATTCTAGAAAAACTAAAAAGAGAAAGGAAGGGCTTGGCTTTTTATACAACCGCCAACAAACTGAAACCTTAAGTACCTAATAACGTACAGTCATCTAAGACCGTACATTAACCCTAAAAGTGCACATGAACCCTAAAAGGCATGATGGGCATGCCCGTAATTGGCCATCATGTATGAGGCCATGTACGGGCATGACAGCTATCGTGACATGCAATGTTGTGATGTATGGTGTTGTAAGGGTGTAAATCCATAGTAAACTCTACAAAACAAAAAGATTAAAACCAACCAAAGGTAAAAACTATTCAACCAAAAAGAGATGCACGCACATATATATACAATACACAAGAGGAGGTTGAGATGAAATTCTCATGTATCCCCCCCCTAAACCCGAGCTGGGAAAAGTGTGGCATGGTCTGAGTAGAAATCATAGTGCTGCAAAAGAACATGATGAATAGTACCAAATGTCGATAGGAACTTGAATGAGCTCCGACTTGAAGTAGAAGAGATGGTATCCACCATTACAATTATCGCAAAACAACATCTAATGAGCATCATCTGTCCTCTGACATACTTGACATGGATAGTCAAGTGGAGGAATCCAAGTCCACTTGATGATGGTAGGGTCCAAATTTGGCAGCTGGTAGGGCACACAATTTTTGGAGTGATCCCGAATTGTGTGTTCGTTAGCTCTTTATAACTCCAACACACCAGAAGGCCTGATTACCTTAATCTTTAAAATAATGCGATTGGAAGAAATGTCTAGAGTATCATTAGGTTGCCGTTGGAGATACATAAAGTCACCAACATCAAATTGTTTCACCTTAGGTTTGTAATTGCCACTTCGTGTGTGTGCATATCGTAAGGTGTCTTGATGTTGTGTAATGGATAAGTTCTCCATGGCCATGGGCATAACCTTCCAAAATAGAGCAGCCTTTTCTATAATGACCCTAGCCCAAGTGGCTGGGAGTCCAAGTCCATAACTTGGTCCATTTGAGTAGCAATGAAAGAGGGTGGAATGGGATGTCTCCCAAAAGGTAGAAAGTAAGGAGAGAAATGAGACAAAGAGGCGTGTTTGGACATCTTGTAACCCATGACAATGTAAGGGAAGGCCAGGTCCCAATCCTCTTTGTTCCTAGTGAGGCAAATCTTCCGAAGTCCCTTCTTGCACGTTTGAACCATCCTCTCTTCAAGGCCATAAGCTTGGGGGTGATTTTTTGAAGTCCGATGATGGTCAATGAGAGCATGGTCAAGTAGGTCTGGAAATTCTCCCCTGAATTCTGATCCTTGATCAATAAGGCACTCAGCACAAGCCCCAAACCTACTTAGAACCTATTGTAAGAAAACTTGGTTGGTGTTGTTGATGACTTGTCTGGTAGCGCAAGAAGCTCAACCCACTTTGAAAAATGCTCAATCATAATCATGATGTAAACATTACCCTTGGAGGTTTGTGATAACTCTCCAGCTAAATCACATGACCAACGATAGAACATGCCCTTGATAGGGAGTGGAGAAAGTGTGATCTGTTAAGAGGAGAAAGAAGTTCTCACTCTATCACATTGTTCACACCTAACAATGACGTCTCGGACTTGAACATACATACCTCTCTAATGGTAATGAGGAGCGAGAAGGCTATAAGTACGTTTAACTCCAAATGTCCAAGCTCCGAGTGTACCTTTTGAATAAGACCAGGTTGTTCATGTGGTGGAGGAACCATTCTGTCGCCTTGTGGTAAGCATCGGACGAGGTGATTGTCCTTCCATGAGTAGCAGTTGGACCATTTTTGTATGCGATCCCGCTGACTTGATGTAACTTGGGGAAGGTATTCCCCATGCTGAAAAAACCTTTGAGTGTCCAAGTCCTCCCATATATCCACAATGGGATGCTCAACCAGGTTACATTATAGTAGTGCAAGATAATTAGATGCATCGGTGAATAACCTTGAACTCATACTCTTAAAGTATAAACGCCCAACGAGCTAACTTACTAGTAAGCTTATCGTTGGTCATCAACCACTTGATAGGTTGGTGGTTGGTATACAAAGTGAAATTGGTGCCATAAACATAGGGCATGAAATGTATGACAACCCATTCAACAACAAGGCACTCCTCTTCGTATGAAGAGTAGTTGCTCTCAACCTTGTTGTTGCTTTGGGATGCATAGGCAATAACATATTCTTTGCCTTCTTCATCAAGTTAGCCAAGAATAACTCTAGTACCAAGAGCACTCTAGTCAATGTGTAGAATGAAGACCTTGTTGAAATCAGGTCTTCTCCGAATGGGGAATTGTGAAAGCTTTTCCTTGAGTGTGTTGAAAGCTTCCTGAGCCTCATCACTCCATGTCTAAGCAACATCCTTTTATAACAATGCATAGAGAGGATGAACAATAGTACTGAAGTTTTGGACATAAATTATGTAGTAATTACATAATCCGATGAAGCTCCTCAACGTGTGAACATCAATAGGATTGGGCATCTCCAAAATGGCTACTACTATGGCCTAATGAACCATAATACCATTTGGCAAAATTCTGTGTCCAAAGCAGATTACTAAGGTGATAACAAATTCACACTTTTTAGGATGGATATTCATATTGACTTCGTGGAGCTTCTTGAATAACTCTTCAAGATGAACTAAGTGCTGCAGAAGTCCCTTGCTATGCACTAGGACGTCATCTATGTAGCACTTCAAGAAATTTGCCCCTTCGAAAACCTGGTTCATGATTCGTTAAAAGAAGACAGGTGCATTCTTCAATCCAAAAGGCATCACAAGCCATTCTCACAACTTGTTGTTTCCATGGAATGTCATTTTCTTGTGATCCTTCATAGTGAGCACAATTTGGTTAAAGCCTTGCCTTAGATCCATAATTGTGAAGATGTTTGAGTCTCCAATGTTATCAAATAGTTCCTCAGGGATGGAATGGGGTACTTGTCCTGAGGTGTAATTAGGTTCAAAGGCTTATAATCCCCGCACATCCTTTTCTCAGTCCATAATCCAGCTGAATCCTTTTTTGTTGGCATTATTTTAGTAGCTGCAAAATCAAAACTTGATGGTTGAATGAGACCAGCTTCATGGAGCTATTTGCATCTTTCATTTACCAGTTCCCACTCATGCTTGCTCAACCTATGCCTCCTCCGATAGATGGGTGTCTCATCTGTAAGGGTTATAGAGAACTACATGGTCTTACACCTACCTAAGTCTTTCATTAAGAATGTGAACACATTCTCATACTTAATTAGCAAATCTGTGACCTGGTCTCTCTCCTTCTTGGTGAGTTAGTTCCCCATAATGAAAGGGTAGTTGGAAACACATGGAATGGAATTGGAAAGTGTATTTGAAGAACTTAGTGTATTGGGTTTTCCACTATCCAACTGCGCAGATTTGTAAAAGGTTGTAATTGTTTCTCCAAAAGCTGATGTACCTCCACATGTATCAGACACAACTTGGGTCAAATTACATGGTACCTCTTCCCCCCCAACACTAAGAGTGAAATGTAGAGTGTTGAAAATAGGCAAGTGTATTTGGTCGAGGTGCCATGTGATCGCATCGCTAGAACTGTAAGTTGATTGAATCAGTGTTAGTGTTATGTACATTTGGAAGAGTACACAGGTTACCAACAACCATGTAAGGGAGTTCAGGTCCATGCCTCTCCCTAGTAGAGCGTTACATTCCAATCTAGTCACCTTAGTGTGATTAGTAGTGATAGCTTGGAACCCCATAGCCTTTTCTCTTTCTTTTGGGCTTGGTTCATCCCAAATGGCTGAAGCATGACGATACACCAGGCCTGGTCCATCTCCTTAAAAGGCATGTGCTCTTGGGAAGGAGACAAAGGTGGGCCAAACACCTCTTGGTTTTCTTATTGTGTTTGTAGGAAACCAAGGAGGTTTCTCTTGCCTTGTAATTGGTTGGCAAGAGCTCTAATCATCCAATATGTGAGAAACCTATAGGTTGGGGTCTCTGATGGTGTATCTCAAAACTAGTTGCAAAACTGAAAGTGGTGCCAAGTTGGTCCACCAGTTGCGCAACCGGTGCGCATAGGAACCGCATTGTGCTACATCAAGTAGGAGGGGCTTTCCAAGGTAATGCTTGACCAGCATGTAATGCTCCTGGACTTTCTCCCTTTGGTCAAGCTGAGAAGGGGTGTTCTCAATTACATAACCAAACGTAAGAGAAATGGATTAAGCCCAGGTGATCAATTGTACCATGTCCGTGAAGAGATCGGATCTTGTGTCATTCAAGCCTTTTCTAAATCCAGCCATTGAAAATCCCTGACACTTCCAACCTAAAATGATGAGGTTTATAGGGCCAAGTAATTCTATATGCTTATTCTGAATTAGTTGTATATCAGAGGGTAAGAAAGTGAAACTAGCCTTCCATGCGGTGGTTGAAAATTGTTGTGGAAATCTAGTTGTGAGTTCCATTATTCTTGATGCTGCCACTTACCTTGTAATAGGATCAATGTCTACGTAGAAATACCTCCGAACCACCATCCCTGACTATAGTAGGGCTTCGAGACCTGTACCAATACCACTAAAAAGCTCTAGTAATGTAATCCCCTCCTCAAATGGTGTCTAGGCGATTAGCTAATGAAATACTAGCTTAATCAGTTCGCCATGGCTCTCCATGTTTTCAAAATTAAACAAAGCTTTGACCAAGAGCTCGTGGGCTACTTTGAACTTTTGTAAAACCTTTGGTCCATGTTGAATGTTAATAGGAACCACCCTCAAGCTTTCAGTAGCTTGCGCGTAAGCTATTTCCTCATCTCCCTTTATCCACTCATGGTTAGCTTGTTTGATGTAAGGAATTGTGTGTGTTTCCTTGAACATACAATGGTGAACCATAGGACTATGGTTCCCATGTAAATCAAGGGGTATGTATCCCAGGTGGTGGCCATCAGTCTCCCAATCCACTCAGTACTACGCATGCTTGAACGAGTTGTCAATTGTGAAACCTGTTGGAAACATGGCCTTTTACCCAATGAGCACATCATAATTCGTGGCATTGGTGGCTAAACATCTGACCTGTAAGCAAAGCTCCTGATTTGTACCTTCATTGAAGTTAAGTGTAATCAAATTCGAGTTTTCCCCAAGTACCTCCTCTATGCTCCCATTAGCGGTGCAAATCTGCCACATAAATTTCCGTAGTTTAGAGTCAAGTATGCCCATCTTCTTGGCGAATTGAACTCCAAGAATCACTGCTTGGGCACATGTATCAAGAAGTACCACTTTGGGTGTATGTCCTCTCACTTGGATTACTGACCCAATATTGTCGACAATGACAACTCTGGTGGCGATGGAAGTTCTTTCACTGGGCACCACCTTTGGAAATGAGTGAGAGACTTTGTGGAGAGAATGGCTATCCACAAGACCTTTGATGAGTAACAAATCCACAAGTGAAATGTTCTTAACTCCCTTCTGATATGTGAATGTAGAATTAGAGGTAGGAAAACCCATTAATTTAACCATGCTAAAACTAGTGACTAGATTACGAACGCCATCTGCAACATGTGAGCTAATTGAGTGTGTCTCCAAAGTGTTGGATGGGACTTTTGTAGCATGTGGATTAAGGATTGGTAGAGGACCTGATGTAATGTTCAGGGTATCCTCTAGTACTGTAATTATGTCCTTGGTGCTTAGCTTCAAATCTTGAAAAGTAAACAACGGTGTACTCACAAGCTTTTATGCCACTTCACGCATTTGAAGTTAGCATTCCATAAGTCGATCAATGGAAAATTGTGTGTTTTCTTGATGTACATGTACTCCTAGGACATGGGAATTTGATGCCCTAACAGCTTGTGGTATAGTAGTCTCCTCCCCCCTTGCCAACAAGGTGCGTTCTTCTTTTGTGTTAAAAGGACAAAAAGATTGTGGCATGACTACTTGAGGTCCTCTAGCCTTGGTAATAAAACTTGAACCAGATGCGAGTCCATCAGTCTGAATTACTTGCCTAGTGGCGGAAACTTTGGGTGCCACACTAGCCTCTTGTGCCACGACATAGGAAGGGCAAAAAGAAGTAGCAAATTCTGGTGTGAGACTATAATTATGTGCATTGGAAAGAACATACTCCCCAACCATGGCATCGTGTGGGAGGCCATAGAACGACCTAAGAGGTCCCTCTCGTGATCCTGAACCTTGTATAGGTTGGGCATGATTAGCTGGTTGGGAGGACTTGCCTTTTAGATAACAAGTTGGGCCCTCAATGATTCGAGTTCATTTTGTAAAGTTTGAACTTGAATTGCATGGGCTTGAAGCACCTCCCTCTTGTCAACATTGTGTTCCTTCTTCTTAGTATTTTTATTGGAATTACCCTTGGTGGGCAAAGCTTGAGTGAAAGGCTGAGGTGCTTTAGCTTTTGGTTGAAGGACAATGAAAGATGTTTACAGATTTTGTCGTGGTAATCGAAGTTGCTTCCATTCCGGGAACTTGGCAAAACATATAGCTTCCTGATGTCCTTCTTTCTCACAATAATCACGAAAGAGATCCTCGGAAGGAATGTTACACTCATTAGTTTTGTGGGCAGGATTGCCAGAGTAGTTGCAAGAAGGTAGGATGGGTGTAGCCGAGTGCACCACTTTAGCCCTTGAAAAAGAATGTGATGATTTGGTTGGCGCAGCTAGTGTAAGTTGAGGCCTTGAACGTGATGGAAGCTTCATAATACTAACCTCATAATGTGCATGAGCTAGTTCTAGCTTTTCGAAAATGTTGTACACATCTAGCAAATTTCCAAATTTTGCAAAAACCTATTGCAAAACCTACGCATGGAGTGTTGGAGTACCTTCCAACGAACGAAGATACCAATGGGCAGCTTCTAGGTCTGTGATGTTCTAAGTATTCTCTTTAAGCTTGAGAAGTTTCCTGCAGAGCATCTTGAAGGTTTCATCCTTCTACTGAGAGAAGGTGGTGAGCTGTAAATTTTTTAAAAACTTTTTAACCAAAAATTCTAGCTCAAAAACTCGAAGGAATTCCCCCATTGGATCAGCAAAAGCTACTGCATCGATGGTGGGAGGAATGTTTGTGGTAGCAATAATGAGTTGTTGAGGAGAAAGGTTTATTGAATTAGGTATTGAATCTGGATTATTGGGCATAGTCTCATGATGTGCAATGGTAGCTTGCAATGTAGCTTGAGAGGTGGTGGCGATGGCTATGGCATAAATTGGATTGGGAATTTGGATGACACCCAAAATCTTTGCAGAATGTTGCTCGTAGACATCCAATGCCTCATAGTGCACATAACGGGCCAATTGTTTGAATGCAAACGCCTCGGTGTAATTAACGCCATACTTGAGCTCCAATTCACAAATCACAGTTGAAAAAGTTGCCTTGAACTCCCTCAAAGAAATGGTACATGGCCTTCCGCTAAACTTTTTATTTTTCCCAAAGGAACTGTTGACCTCCATGGTGTATATGGGTGTAGAGGTTACGACTTGTAGCAGAATATACGATGATGGTGTGAAAGTAGGTGCGGCTACAGGTGTACCCCACTCATGAACCCCTCCAAATGGACTCTAATGTATTGTTGATGTAATGTAACCTAAACCTGAATTCCTAATAGGAGTTGTACTAGATGACGATGGCACTGTAGATGCTTGATGATACCGTCGGGAAGATCGTGAATTCAAAGATATTGGTTCAAAGGATTATGTGTTACTTCGTAACTAATACCTTGGCTCTGGATGAACAGTAGTGCTCTCATCATCCGAGGACATGGTGTTGTCCCATGCCCCAAAATTTTGCATTAATATAAAGCCCTAGCTACAAAATTCTAACACAATGTACAGTTTGAGAATATGGTGTGATGATGAGAATGAATGGTGACGAATAGACGTCGGATAAAATGTCAGGACGTTAATATGATAGGATGTAGGATCGCATGACGGTAGCACGGTAGGTCGTAGGACGGTAGTACGGTAGTCGTAGTATGACAGGACACAGGGGAGCAGGATGCGGTACGTTAGTACGTAGGACGGCAAGACGCAGTATTGTAGGACGTAGGATGGCAATCTAACAGAAATAAAAATAAGAATAAGAATAAAATGTTGGTGGACAGAAATTCGACGTTGCACGGAAGTTGACAGACGATGGATGTCGGAAGTCGGGCAAACGTCCTAACGCGATAGCGATGGCGGCATTGTAGCAATGGCGATGTTGTGGTGTTGCAGTTCACAACCCTGCGCTATAGCGATGGCTACGCTGCGGTGCTATAACTCGCAACGTTACGTTGCGACACTGTAACTATGGTGGTGCTATAACGCGCAACATTACAGCATTGCAGCAATGGTGATGTTGCAACTCGTGATGGCAGCACTATAACACGTAATGTTGCAGCACTGTAGCGATGGTGGTGTTGCAGCTCTCGATGGTGGTGCTGCAACTCGCGATGTTGTGGCACTACGAAGAAAAAAATGTTTTTTTTTTTTTTTTACTTCATGTTTGCTTGTTGTTTCCTTAATGTTCGCCTTCGCTCCTTTTCTTTTCGCAAGAGTAGAGTAGAGAGAAAGAAAAAGACAGAAGACACACAAAAAGGAAAGTCTGAGGGAACAAAAGAAAATTATTGTGTCAACCACCTCAACAGAAGGATTATTAACGCATGTGCTTTGGATCTGGATGTTGTTGTTGGATCAAGGAACACCACTACACATGGTCGCGTCGTGTTTGTTGAAGTTGCGTTGGTCCTCTTTAACAACTGGTTTGCATAGCAGTAGAAGACAACAGCAGGTGCGAGGTGGAAACTTTGGCAATGCCTCTTCTTGTGTTATAGCACGCATGCATGCACACACGCACGTTCAGGTGAAGATTCTGGGTGATGTTACCCAAGAGCTTACTATAGCTATGATAAACAAATTGTCACATGAACTTAACATCACAACCACTTCTTTTGCCCCCACTAGAGTCGTGGTAAGAGGAGGAGCAGTTGAGGTTGCTACTTGAACTGCTCCTGTTGTGGAAGAGAGGACGGCGTGCAAGCTGTTGCTAGTTCTCCTTCTTTTTTTGCGCTCGTACTATAGCCATAACAGGAACACATGAAAGGAGAAGCAGCACAACAACAACATCAACTGCAAAAGAACTCAAAGCTCAAAAGAAATTTGTTGCTTTCAACATTAAACAACAAAGAAGATTTTTTTTAGAATTGACTTGCAAAAAAGGAAAAACATGTAATGTATGTAAATGGTGGCCATGCAATGGCTGTCGTTAACATCTAGAAATCCAATTTGACTATGGAGAAAATTCTCTTGATAAAAAAATTTTAGAAAAATTAAAAAGAGAAAGGAAAGGCTTGGCCTTTTATACAACCGCCAACAAACTGAAACCCTAAGTACTTAATAACGTACAATCACCTAAGACCGTACATTAACCCTAAAAGTGCACATTAACCTTAAAAGGCATGATGGGCATGCCCGTAATTGGCCATCATGTATGAGGCCATGTACGAGCATGACAGGTTGTGTGAATTTATTATGAATCCATGACAAGTTCATGACCCAATTTGACCCCAAATGTGCAAATTGCCCTTTTATCTTGGTTTGTGCATTTCACATGTTTGAAAGTTCATCTTGGGAAGCTCATCCTAATCCCATCCCAGAGCTTTAAATGCCTTTCTAAACCCAAGCACAAGGAGTCAAGAAGAGTGCCAAAAGTTTTTAAGTCTTTCATAACATATTGTGTTGGAAAGTTTACCCTAATACCATTTGACAAGCTTTAAGGGGTGCATCCATATGGGGGTTCCTAGGTTTAAAAAAAAAATTAGATCCAGTGTAACAAGTGTATGCCTCTTTAGATCTTAAGTTTGTATTCAATTCAAAGGAATGTGTGCTCAAAAAAAGTTTTCAAAAAATCAACTTTTGTTTGATTCAAAAGAAGATTCAAAACATATGGTTGAGCATTGAGGTTTGAACATTTTTGCAATTTCAAGGAATATTCTTTGTGTTTCAAATGATTATGGTATAAACATTTTGGACAACTTTTAAAAAACTATTTCGACATTTTTGACAATTCAATAGTTTGGTTAAGCTTGTAACATGAAGAAATTCTAAACGATCATGTGTTTTTGTTGTACTTTTAGAACTTCAAGTTTTCATAATGCTCCAAACATCGAATGAAAAGAATTTTTGGTATCCTTCAATTAATACCATCTTTGACATACTCAATTGTTCCTTACATCATAGAATGAATTTGTTTATTGTCTAAAGTCAATTTTTTGAGATTGCATGTGTTGGCCATGTGGTTATGACCAATGATTGATAATTGGTCATGCCGATACTACTTGGATTTCTGAGCATGTTGTTGATCATGTATCATGAATGGATTGTTGATTAGTTGAACAAGTTTAATTTTGCCTAAACAAAGCTATGTAGGTGTGTTAGATTAATTTTAACCATACGAAGTTGTGGAGGCACACTTGATCTCAATGAACATTCTATTAATTGATACCAAATTTGCTTGGGTTGTGTGATTTGTTGTCAAGTAATAAGGTCAATGTCTTGATGAAGCGGGTAAATTTCGTGTTCAAGTTGTTGTACACAATATGCAAATGACCCTAAAGGTTTGCATAATGGCAATTGTCAAAAATCGAGTTGATAGTCATGAAACAAATTGTGATTGCAAGGGTTCATGACACATGTAGCATGGGCAAAGATTTAAGCAAGATTTGGTATTCATTTGAAAAGTTTTTCTTTGTATTTTTTTGGGTGAGACAAGTTGAGCTTGAAGGCTCTACCAAGGGTAAATTAGCTTAATTTTTAAAAAGAGTACTTGCAAAAGTTGCAAAAGTTATCAAATGGAACTTGCTCTAAATATATATTTTTTGTGGATTGGTGGGTGGACAAATGAGAATAGAAGACCTTCATTCTCTACCTTACATATTGCAAGTTAGATAACCCAAATTGGTTTCATTTTAAAGATTGGGAAGAAATCCATTTTACCACATGAAAAATCCACCAAGGTTTTTTTTTCCCACATATGTATGTGTCTTCTTGTGATTACTTGAGCCATGTATCCCAAATGAAAAGCATGGACTAAAATGTGAAATTTTGGGAACTTTTGTTTTTTCTCTATTCATGTGGGAGTGCGCTTGGATTATGTATTTCTACAAGGTGAATGAATTAGCGATTTTTTCCATGAGGGAAATATGCGTTCACAAGACTTCAACCCCATAATATCATGATTTAAAAATTGCAACTTGAAAATAAAACTAGATTAACTAATTTTAGCTAGGACTAGTGTAGCTTGTGCTATTGGCCCAATATGAATTGGTTACCCAATTCAATTAAATTACAAAAAAATTCATGAAGGAACTGGCAAAGAAATGGCAGTTAAAAAGGTGGGTTTTTGAATTTTTCAAAAAAAATTTGAGAACCAAGGTTCCATATCAATACTGATTTTTTGATTTTATTTTCATCCCCACTGGGTGAGTATATACCCGGGCTGATAACCAGCAGGTATCTGTAGCAGATTCTAATAACTGCACAACATTGCTGTAACCCTTCCTACTCCCCCTCCTCTCCTTACCTAGGTACTACCTACATAAGTGGGTGATATCATAGGTAAGTAGGTAAGAAGGGAATGAAAGGTGTTACTATGTAGGTAGATAGATGGATGTGGATGGTCAACGAATAACTAACCGGCGTGGTTAGCTATAGAACAGGAATACAATGAAAAAGTGTTTCCTGTCCACACAACATCCATTGTAGATGGTGCACAGGTTCACTGGGTCCCTTCCTGAAACCTATGTACAAACTTCAAAGGTACTGAATGCAAGACTGAAGAGGTTGACAAAGAGGACCATATGTCATCAGAGCATGGTGGGGTTTACTAGGGTTTAGGGTTTAGGTTGGGCATTGGAAGTTCAAGGACAGGCCTTCTAGAACACACAATGACTGGCCGATGGATAACCCACATTTTCCTTGAGCTTTCAATGGGTACTACACCATGCAGTAAAGTGATGAGGGAAGTGTGATGGGTAGTCATGGTCACTCTCCCAGAGTACAACTCCAGTTTGAAAATCATAATCAGGCCACAACTTTCAACTTTGCATTAAACCAAAAATGTTAGCCTCTGATGTTAATATAGTTGCAAAACCATATCCCTTACCCATAAGGTCAGTTTCATCTTTAAATGATCCTCAAAATAGTGAAATGAAAATTTGTGAAAAATATGAAGTCGACATAAAAGTTGAAAATCATCATAAATATCATAGGCTACACTCTGATGTAATTTCACTACTCACATCACAATATTATAGTAGATGATGGAAAAATAATATAATTTCAAAATTTAAAAACGGATTCATTTTTTGAAAAAAATAAATTATTCATTTTTCTCAATGTGGAAACTGACCTTAGGTGCTGCGGTATTCGCAAAACTCAACCTAGATAGCAAAACACCTTGACTACAATTCAGCTTATGACAGTTTTCTGTGCTGTTTCACCTTTCCCAATGTCAAAGGCTAAGCTTTTCTATATTCAAGTCTTGCTGGGATGACAGGGAAGAATCTTAGATGTACATAGTACTTACATCTACTTTTGGACTGTGATCATGAAAGGACTCTCGGGTTACCTGCGAGAGCACTCAGGTTACCATGAATACTGAGGTATGTGAGTGTCGAGACTGTTCACGGTAACCGGTCGCACTCAACTTAGTTACCAGACACAACCCATTGCTAACATGATTGTGGAGCTTATGAATTATGGGACACAAAAGAGTGTGAGTTATGAGGTTCAACCAACCAGCGACCAGGGACGTGCAAAATGGTCTTAGGGAGGTGTGTGAAGATGTCAGAAGGCAGCAAAATATGTAATATAACTTGTGAGATCTTGTCCGATGGTGTGCTGCCATGTTAACAAGATGCTCCTTACAATTCGTTATGGAGAGTTTGACGAGTTGCCTACATTTTGCGAGATACATACATATATATGTATATATGAATGAGAATCATGCAGAGAGCTAGCTAGTCTGGTTCCTGCTGTTCCACTTCCCCAAGTTGGTCAGTTACAGCGAGCACTTCCAGAATGCAAAGTCTGTAGTTCTAGTAAAATGCCAGTATGAAGCACATGGAGGCATGGAGAATGGGTGTGTGGCTTGTGAGAGAGTGGGTGGCCATGAGTATTCATACGTAGGCCAGCCTTTTTCAGTGGGAAAACCAACATGGTCAAATCTACCTATATGTAAGTAAAACAACTGGAAAGGAGGAGGAATCCCAGACAACTCATGAAGTCGACATGGGTAAGTTCCTCTTACGTTTACACTCTAAAAAACTATGGTGTCCTCTGCTTAACTGAAGAATTTGAATTTCAATGTGTTTTGTTGCTCAATTGAGATTTGGGCACAAATATTCTGTACATGGCAAATCTAGGTACAGAACTCACAAAAATTAAACTCAGCATCACAAAGAGCTAACCAAAGACTGACATCAATTGATAACAGATCTTTCATACAACCACAAGTTCACAATACTAATAATGTTTTTGTAATAATATTTCAAAACATGTTTTGTAAATATATACGGAGTCCTCTATATTTGACAATATTTGTTTAAGTAGCAGGCTATATATATATATATATAAAACTCTCTGGTCATGTATCATTATCAGCTGAAGGGACTAATTCTCATGCTGAATCATCTGTTCAGCACAAGTGCTGATTCTGTAGATCACATAATTGGCAGGCCTTGCCAATTCTGTTAGTTTAACACCAGAAAGTAGGCATGGTTTCGCTGACTCCAGCTCCTATCTTGCCTGTGGCCTAGGCCATATGCTCACTAGGAGCCAGAATCAGCCAAACTCTGCCCGCTCACTAAGAACTTACAACAAGTCTCTGGTACAACAAAATTGTTAAAATCTATTTTCTTGGTGCATTGTAAGTCTCCAAAAGAGAAAGTTGTGCAATGTTTTCATAAGCCACCTGAGCAAGGAACCATGATTCAATGAATGGAGTAAGTATGTATGTTGGTACCAATTTTATGGAATTTCATGTTTGTAGAAAAGTTCATTGTCTGTACACTCAAATACAAAACATGAAACTTATTCCCAAAACATACATCTCAAATGTTAGGTTCTTCTCAGAATCCATTGGTTAGACGGTATCTCGGCAGCACAGCTGCTGATGCTGCTGCTGCTACATGGCATGGTTGAGGGAGATAGACACACAGGATGGGTTTGGTTTGTTTCAGGTTTGGGATCATGGAAATGAGTGAGGAATAAGAGGGACAAAGACATAGTCATATAGAACCTGCTAGAGAGAGAGGTGAAGAGTGCAAGAGATTTGTAGTAGGGGAGACTAAAAGGAGGATTATAGTTTCAATTTATGTGTGCATTGCAGGGGTGGAGATGTGGGTGTCAGAGAGAGTAATGCTGGGTGTGTTTGAGAAATCTCCAAGAAACAGATCATCATGTCATTCACAGCAGTTTCTGGTACATTTTTCCACCACTCCCCTCCTCCTTTCTGTAAACATCTTTGTTGGCTTTGATGGGTATCTATCTACCTATTCTGTGCTTTGTGTGTTGGAAACTTGCCATGGCAAGACTAGAGAACCATCTGTTTGTTTCTTTTTCTCCTGCTTCCTTCTAAAGCTTTCATGTTCACCCTTAAAGCCTTGTAAAACTCTTGATCACAACAGATCATTGTAGTTGGACATCTTTCTTTGAATGGAAAAGGAAGGGAGTCATGCATGTCTACCCACTGCAGTTTGAGTTTGGGTGTGATTTTGGTGGTGTTGATAAAGGAAATGATAGGAATTCTCCCTCCCTGTTCAGTACCCAAAAACATCCTGCTCAAGTACAACATGTCTTGGGCAATGGAGAATTCCGACACATAGCCCCAGCCATGAACCTTGTGTCCCAAAAAAAGCATTTCAGTTGAGGTTTTGCTGCTGACATAATCTAGGATTTTGTGCATCACATGTATGGGGAAGAATGGAGCCTGCAATGACATTGATGATGATTTGGTTGAGTCTAGGAAGTGAGGGCTTCGAGAACAAAGGGTTTGAACGGGAGAGTTCATGCAAACACAAGTCCACATGGTGTGGAGCCTATGGATAAATTTGTTCCAGTGGAACATCCTTCAGAACCATTGGAAGCTGACAAGCCTACATGGTGCCCACGACCTGAGCCTTGCATCATGCATGTTAGTAACCCTCCCTTGCTTCCTTCCTTCCTTCCTTCCTTCCTTCCTTCCAGTTTTCTTAAAGCTCCACTAATCCATGCAGGACCTCAAAGGAGATAAGACACATTCTCTCAGTCAAGTCATGTGTAGAGGTGCTAACACTCAAGTGAAAAGTCTCAAATCAAAATGGGGTTGTGCAGGATGGAAGGATATGGAAGGAGAGAATAACAGCAAAGTTGCCGCAAAAAGCAGAGCGCAGAGCTTCTGGGGGACACATCATCCTTCACCACTGGGCCTAAACGACAACACTGGTATCGCAAACAATAACAATCTGATTGTGCCGGACATCAGATGTGTTGATCTCTCCTCTAGGCTTGGTTGCACTTACACCACCATGGACTTGCTGAATCCACAACCTCTTGATATTGATACTGACATATCTGATGCCTCTGTTCCCTTGAGTAGTAAGTTGATCTACATCCCATTCTAATTTCTAGCAAGAGTGTCATGGATGTTGTTAGTGTAGAAATTGGGATTGAAAGTCAGGAACAGATCAGTCCTCAAATGTGTTCAGGAGAGATTATGAAAATGCACCACTGAAGAAGATGTACTTTCCATGCAAGTTTTTTTTTTTTTTTTCGTTTTTGGTTTTTTGGGGGAGAGTCACTACTCACAGCAAAGGCTTTCCAAGTGCCTGACATGTTCCCCAAAAAGTTCCCACCAGCACTTCAATTTTATCCCATATGCTTTGGCAACTGTTGTCCTCCTTTAACGTATATACATCGGCCAAAATTGAACCTTCTTTATTGGTGATCTCCCATACCTTCGATCTTTTTTGAGTGTTGGGCCAATCAAATAGGCTCCATGCAAAAAAAATAATTGAACTTGTGAGGCAGTCCATCTAATGAATAGGGAAGGTGTATAGCAGTTTTCACAGGAAGGAATAAATTATAGGGAGCTTATCACTAACTTTTAGTTTGTGGCAATTTGACAAATTGGGTTTAAAGTGGACTCACTTTCACAAGTAGCTCGTCGTGTAATGTCTTTCTGCAACGTGATATAAATGTTATATGACCATGATCAATATTTTATTCCAAAGACCAACTCATAAGGAAGGAAAATAAAGAATCTTTAGGAGTATTTTATTTTTTGAAATTGAATATTTAAAATTAATTAATTGTTTGAGAGGCATGTGTCAAACTTGCCAAGCTACTTCATTATATGGAATGTTTGGAATCTAAAATTTTGAAAACTGAAATGTTTGAATTTCGATGTGTGAAAATTGGAAGTTGAAAATTAAAATTTAAAATTTGTATGTGAAATGTTTGAATTGGGATGTGTGAATACTTAAAGTTGAAAATTGAAAATTGAAATCTCTATGTGAAGTGTTTAGAATTTGAAAATTTGAAAACTAAAATGTTTGAATTTGGATGTGTGAATACTAAAAGTTGAAAATTGAAAATTGAAAATTGAAAACTGAAATTTGAAATCTTTTGGTGAAATGTTTGGAAGGAATTTGAAATTAAAAAAACTGAAATGTTTGAATATTGAAAATTGAAATTGAAATGTCTAAATACTAAAAACTGGAAATTAAAATGTCTAAATACTGAAAATTGGAAACTGAAATTTCTAAATACTCAAAATTAAAACATTTGAAAATTGAAATGTATGAAAACTGAAAACTAAAATGTCTTAAAACTAAAAACTAAAAACTAAAATGTTTGAATATTGAAAACAAAAAACTGAAATGTTTGAACACTGAAAATTGAATATTGAAATGTTTGAACATAGAAAATTGAAAATTGAAATGTTTGAATATTGAAAACTGAAATTTGAAATCTCTACATGAAATGTCTAGGATTTTAAATTACATCTTACATCAGCAACTAAAGAGCTTCATTTGCAAATGGAAAAGATTTACTCAATAAGTTAATTTAAGTCTTTTCAACAAAACTTGGGTTACAAATTTCCCACAATGGATTTGTTAAAAGAATGGTTTGGAAAGTTTCAACTAATTAAAAATGAAATTTAACTAAAAAAAAAACTTCGCCATCTTGATGAATTATGAAAATTTGTAGAGAAAATCTCCCACATCAACAAAAATCATTCAAAGGTAAACACAACAATTGAATGTTATCATGTAAGTTATCATGTGTGAGAAAGAAAATAAATTTTAAAAAAAAAATTGTTCACCTAAATTTTTAGATGATCACCATCTTCATGAGTCTACACAAGATTGGACATCATTAGCTTCTGACTTGCCACGACGACTACCCACTCGTTGACTTCATCAATAACTTCCCAATGGTCGATGTAGATAAGTAAAATAAGAATTTGTTGTAAAATTTAACACAAAACTATTTATTATACAAAGACATGTGCCATCTCAAAAATTTTATTGCATTTTCTAGCAACAAACAAGGAAGAAGAAGACTTGATCATGATCACTAGCACTTGAAAGGCATTTTAAAAAACCACCCATTTAGCAAACTCAGAGGTGTGGGCTTTTGATTGATAATAATAAAAGGAATACATATGATGAAGATATTTGCAAAGTTTACCAATTTGTGAACTTTTGATCGTTGATAAACAGCGAGCTATTAAACTTGTTGATGTTGTGATTGCTCACAATTCCATCACCAAGTGCATTTGAACTCCTTTAATTAAGAATTTTTTTTCCATTCAGCCATTTAGTTGTCTTTCTTCTCTTTGCAAGAGCTCCATTTAGATGCATTTTTCCCCTCTGTAGCAATTCCATTTAGTTGCATTTCTTCTTTTTGTAGCAACTCCATTCAGTTGCAATTGTAATTCCTGGTAGCTCATTTGGTTTCGTTCTTGATTTAAAACTCTTGAAAAGGATATGCACCTTGCATTTATTGCTTCTGTTATTGTTATGCTTGATAAACTTCAGTCTTCCTTAGAAGTTGTGGATTTCCTATTCTTTTAAACATACATACCAAGCATGTAGGTCCCAATTTACATGATAGATAGCAAGATCAAATCATCATCATCAATAACAAGTGCAATTTCTAAGTTTTCATAAAGCAATGAAAAGAAATAATTTCACATCTAGATCCCATTAGTCAGTAGTGCTGAATTCATGGCAACATCATTATCATCATCAATCAAATCTCTTTCTTGCAAAATAGAATAAACACACCTTTGACATCTAGAGCATTAGTAGTGTTGATGAGGTTCATGGCAAGATGATGATCATCATCATCATCAACTATTGGATCTGATTTTCTCGCAAAGCTAGAGCTAAGAACTTTGAAAGCATCAAAAGCATGATAATCCACTATGTTCATTTTTCAATTGTTTCAATTTGCAATTTTCCAACCTAAATCTTGTAAATCCTTTCTCTCTCTTTCTTTGGTGTTAGGTGATAAGCTTTCTCCACTTTCAACGACACTAATTTTTGTCTGATGTTATGTTTGATTCATTTAGTGTCTCTTCTTCTCCTTTCTCCATTTCCAATTTGTTGTTATAGTTTTTATTCTTGGTTTTTTGCAATTTGATTTTGTGCTTCTAGATTATTACAACAATGTTTCTCCTTTGCTACTCTTCTTCACTTTACATAGAAAGCTACTTTCAGAAGGCCCACACAAATAGTAGTAGTTGTTCTAGTAGTCATTATGTGGCTTCACCTTTGCAATAAAAAAAAATCTCTAGAAACAAAAACATTTCCTATTCCCAAAATAAAAGAAAAATTCATGAGGAGAGAACACCCAAAAACAAATAATAGTAGGTAAGCTACAAGCATAAAGAGGCAAAACAAACTGCAAAAAATAAATCTTTGGGCATTTATTTCTTCGTACAAACAAAAACATTTTGTGTTGATGGGTTTTGCACAATGATGATCACATAAGAGAATTTCTACTTGGGTGGTTCTCCATGATCATGGGTGCATATGGTTTTAGAGAATTTATTCCCTAAAATTAAGGAAAGTTTCAAGGTCTAAATAGGGTTTTGGGTTTTGTTGCAATCTAGCTTTTGTTGTTGCACATCATTTGTTGCAAAACACATAATAGTAGGATGTAGTGTGCTCCAAATCTCTTCTTCTTTTTCTTCTTCTTACTGCAATGGGTTTACCATTTAGGCACATTTATTGTTTAAGCAAGATTAGATCCATACCACTGCTATTGTTGTTGCTTCTCTGTGGAACTCTTGTTTTGACATGTTCAACGTTGGAAGAAGTCTAAGGAGAACAAGAAGAAACAACGACAACGACAACAAAAACAACAACAACAACAATATAAGGAGCATTTGCTAGTCATGCTCATCACAACTAAGGTGTTGTGGTGAAGAAACGTGAGGAAGCTTATGTGGTAGGAGAAGGAGAAGGTGATGTTGATGCTTTCAGAGTTCATTACTGCATCAAATTTTACTTGAAGGATGTGGGTGCCAAATGCAACCATCTCCATTCCCTTCGCTAGTTGCGCTTGGAGCATGTCAATTTCTTGCTCTTGGTAAAATTCTTACCCTCTTTATTTATGTCTATCTCTCTTTATGTGTTTGTGGGCTTACCACAAGACCAAGATCTTGCTTTTTGTCTAGGTCTTTGCTTCTCTTCTTTAAGGAAAGGACTAGTTGGATGCGAATTTTTTTTTTTGGGGGCATAGATGGGGAAAAGCTTCTTGAGATGTGATGATGATGATCTATGGGCAAGAGCGTATGTCTATTGTTGTTGGGTGATATGCTACAAGGTGATACAAGTGTACCCATTAAAACATGCATGGTTTTAAGCTTTAACAACAACAACAACAACTTTAAGCACAGATCATCACATGATGATCATCATCATCCACTTGTTTTTGCAAATCTTCTATCCAGGGTATAATTGCTTTTGAAAGAGATTGTGGGTGGAGTGCATTGGGATGGGAATGACATGGACCTTTAGTGCAACAACATCAACAATGACGACGACGACGACGACGACAAAAACAACAAGAAGATGTTGGTGCACTAAAGGAAATACAAGAGGTAATTCTTTTTTAGACAAATTGTTTTTTTGCATCATCATCTTGATGGTTGCAATTCTTGCAAAATTGCTTTTCTAAATAAAATTATAGTACTGCAAAACAATAGTGGATTTGGTGGATTCTCTATCTCTATCTTTATTTTTGTCTATATGGCTCCCTCCATGTGTTTCTTTTCTTTGCATTAGGATTTTTGTGAAGACATGAACATTTTAAAGTGGCAAAACAGGATGTGAACGTGAAAAATTCTAATAGCAGTAAATAAGTTACAAACAAGGATGTAAAGCTTGAAGCAAAGTCTCCAAATCATTCACTATTTCAATGCAACAAAAAAACATAAATAAAAGAACACAGAAAAAAAGATCTTACCAAATCCACAATCTTGTCATTGAGATCTTGCAAGCTATGAAGGTCGTTAGCATGGTTATTTACAATCGCCATTCTAGCTAGAGCTATAATTCCAATAGTAGAGAGCTTGGTTGAAAAGGAAAATCCTTTTAGCTTCTACAATGGTTATCAAAACTTGCAACGTTCAACTACTTGAAAACCTAATGTTCTTAAGGTTACATCCACCCAAACATGGAAAATTACATCCATGTGAAAATTTTCATTTTGTAAACAATTGTCATCTCCACATTGACCAATGAGAGAGCCAAAATTTGATAAAAAGTTGAGTGTTTTGAAAAGTGATATAATAAAATAATTTTTTGCCCATGCTTTACATCAAATAATGCCCTAAAAGAAGAGTGTTCTTGAAATAAAGGTCCATTGGCTTCATTTGGCTGGGTGTTTATTTTGAGAATGCCATGTTCCTTGGGTATTACCATATATATAGATTGATAGATGTATTCCCATTGGAAAAAAATTTGATGTGGAAGCCAATGTTAACTTTTGAACAAAAAAAATGAAATGGGATGTGAGGTTTATTTTTAGGCCATGTTGACAATTTTGCACTTACCTTTTTTTAGATGTGAAAAAACTCCCCAACACATCTAATAAGGGGTGTGTCACACTGTGGCCTTGCCATTTACATTAAATGATATATTAAAGCAAAAGAACAATTATGGAAACTCAAATATTTCACCATGCAAAAATATAATCTTCTAAAAATCCTTTAAAAGAAACCAAAATCCTTCGAGATATTATAGCTTTATAGCTAATCTCAAGTTTCAACACAAGCCAAAATATCATCTTTCAAAAATCTTCATATGAAAATAGACCTATTATTTACCTAAGGGTCAAAATCCTTTAAATTATTATACTCTATAATGAATCTAAACATAAACACAATTTTTTTTGCCTTGGTAGGCAAGGCCAACAAACCTGTATTTGGCCATTAACTTCAAGGCTTGTGGCCTATGTTGCTCCTAGACATTGGAGGACTGAAAATTTTGGTTTGACTCTTTTTCGTGATTAACATCCTTGAAAAGGGATTTCCCAACATTTAAAATAAATTAATCTTAACATAAATATGAAGTGCAAATTCATGGCCCAAGTGAACAAACATCCATTAGTGCACCACTGGATGGAATCCCATTTTTCAACACCCACTAATGTCGCAACCCCACTTTGGCCAAGTGTGGGGGTGAAGCCCAACACTTGGAAAAGTTGGAGGTTTGGAGTCCACCAGGACTCCCGAATGTTTTGAGCTCGACAACAAGGTCCAAAACACCTCGTATTGAGGCGTTCTTGGTGTCATTGGAAAGGTCTTGAAACGTAAATATCGAAAATGGCCTCGCATTCGCCATTCGGACATCTGCAGCCCAAGTTATGGGCAAAAGAAGGGCCGGGAGTCAAACTGGCAGTTTGACTCCCGACCACAAAAAGTCGGGAATCGAACTGTTTTCGACGTCCGATTTGAGAGTGCAACATGACGTTGGAAAGCTCTCGATGAGAGCTACAACTTTGATTCAGGACTCGTCTCAATCCGAGTTTGGGGCGAGGAACTATGGCCGTCCAAAGTTCCGGGAGTCCAGCCGAGACACTTTCGGGACTCCATTTCGAGAGTCCCAACAAAATGTGCCATTCGGATGTAGCCTCCGCGACCAGCCGCAGAGAATACTATAAGGGGGAAGGTGGTGGCTTCCCCCGAGTCCGGGCCGTGGTGAGTCTTGTGTGTCCAAGTGC
>Ga0116229_10004556_pt1 | contig 22718 bp, 21 predicted proteins | sample S1TSphgellanicum_3_FD_87313 | JGI IMG/M metagenome (GOLD analysis project Ga0116229, IMG submission 87313) | Host-associated microbial communities from peat moss isolated from Minnesota, USA - S1T2_Fc - Sphagnum magellanicum MG | ecosystem: Host-associated > Plants > Peat moss > Unclassified...
CCTGGTCTGGATCCCGCTTCCGCCCCCCCGGTTTCAGGCAGTTTGAGGCGGACACCAACCTTTTCTTCACCTCCGTCTGCGGCTCGTTTCAGCCCCCCCGGTTTCAGGCAGTTTGAGGCGGCAGGCGTGATTTCGATCTTCACCGTCTCGCCGAGATGTTTCAGCCCCCCCGGTTTCAGGCAGTTTGAGGCGGGGCAAAAGTTAGAGTATTAAAAGCACCTCACTTTCCCATAACGAGAATACTGCCAATCAGAGCAAGAGGCATGACGATCAGGCCCACTTTGAAGAATTGCCACGCCGTTATTTTCACCTTTTCGCGTCGCAGGGCGATCAGCCACAAGATGGTTGCTAACGATCCAGTGACCGAAAGATTCGGACCAAGATCGACGCCAATCAGGACGGCATTGGCGAGACTCGCGTGTTGTTGGGAAGATTGAACAGCGGTGCCGCTAATCAGACCCACAGGCAGGTTGTTCATGCCGTTGGAGAGCAAACCCACGGAAAAGGCAGTTACCAGATTACCCGTAACGTGTCCGAGTCGGGATGCGGCATTCAAACCTGCCACGGCCAGCCGCAACATTCCCGCTCCTTGCAATGCTTCGACAATGATGAAGAGTCCGGCGACCAAAGGGATGACCGACCAGGAAACCCCTTTGGCCACCTTGACCGGAATTCTTCTGTCGCGACTGGTGACAACCATCGCGGCGAGTAACGCAGCCCCGCACGTTGGGGCACCCAAGGACCATCCCAAGGTAGAGACGGCAATGAGGACGGCAGCCGCGCCGATCAATCCACCGAGAGCCAATCGGCCTTCGGTTGAAAGCCTCGTTTTGGGCAAAGTCTCGCCGATCTTGCCTTGAAGACCGTCACACGAAACAAAACGCAGGGCGAGGAAGGTCAGGACGATTGAGGCCAGTGAAGGTATGAGAAACACACCCAGCCATTTTATCAGGGGCGGCATATGCTGCCCAAAGACAACGAGGTTGGCGGGATTGGAGATGGGCAAGACAAAACTGGCGGCGTTGGCAATGAGAGCACAGGCCAGCAAATGGGGGGTTGGCTCGACTTTCAAACGACGAACAATCGTCAGAACCGCAGGCGTGAGTACAACCGCCGTGGCATCGTTGGAAAGAAAGGCGGTCACGAGGGTTCCCGCCAGATAGATCAAAACGAACAGACGCCGTGGCGATCCAGCCGCATGAACTGCCGCGACTTCCGCAATCCAGTCAAAGACACCTTCCTCCCGAGCTAGTTCGGAGAGAATCATCATGCCGGTAAGGAACAGATAGACATCGACTCCTTTGAGGATTGCGGCTTCTGCTTGGGAAAACGGGATAAGCGTGCTGAAAACGAGAACCGCAGCGCCGCCGCAAGCCCACCACGCCTCGGCCAAGTTACGCGGTCGGATGAGGACACAAAAAATGCTGGCCAGGGAGATAATCCAAATCAGCGCGTCAGGAAAGGTTGCCATCGGGAGCAAGGAATGAATTCGACAGTTACGCTCAAGCGCGCCTGTCGCGCGTTTCCGGCATGAAGGTAAAAAGAATTGCGAATGCGGCGGCAGCTATCGCCGCGAGGAAAAGGAAACCCGCGTGGTAATTGAAATGATGGACAATTCCCCCGGCGATCACTTGGCTGAGAGATGCCCCGATGCCCACCGCCGTGCTGATCGCGCCCAGCGTCAAGTTGAACCGACCCGTGCCTTGCGTCAGGTCAGCGATGACCAGCACCGACACCACGCCAAATATTCCCGCAGCCACCCCATCCAAAAGCTGAATGGCAATGAGACAACCCGTGTTAGCGGTGAGCGTATAAAGAACTCCGCGAATCGGCAGGACGGCAAAGGCGACGAGTAAGAGCGGCTTTCGCCCCCACGCCCCGGCTTTCCGACCAGCCCAGGAAGCAAGCAGTGCGACGACGATTTGCGTCGTTACCACACAGGCTGACATGAACATCATCGAGCTTTTGCCCTGGCCTTTGGCAAGCATCTCGCCCAAAAGCGGCAACATTGCGGCGTTGGCAAAGTGGAACATTACTGCGCAGACCAGAAAAATAACCAGCGGACGATCCTCCAAGAGTTTCCAAACTTTGGCGGGCTTACCGTCATCAGATTCATCCCTCGCGCCCCGCGCCAGTTCGTAATCGATCTCGTCAGGACGGATGAGGAATAAGGTGAGAATCGTCGGAATAGCCATAATCATGACAAAGAAGAAGATGCCGCGATTGGAAATAAAGTAGCCGATCAGTCCCATGGACACGGCAGCAATCACGTTGCCGGCTGAGTTGAACGTCTGGTTACGTCCCTGGCGTCGGTCGAACAACTTGCGGCCAACAATTCCGAGCGAAATGGCGCAGATTGCTGGACCAAAAACACTGGACGTACCCCCAATCAAAGCTTGGGCAATCATCACGGGCCAAAATGACGGGAAGGCAGCGATCAGCATGGCTCCCACCGCGAGGCAGATGACTCCGACCGCAATCAGGGCGCGTTTGGATCGCAGACGATCCACCAGTGCGCCCGCCGGTGTGTTGGTGATGATTCCGGCGATTCCACCAACGGTGAGAACCATCCCCACAAGTTGCTCGTTCCACTTATAGCCAGCCAGGTAAATCGCGAGGAATGGCCCCACTCCCGTCTGCACGTCAGCCAGAAAGAAATTAAGCCAGTCAAGTCCACGCAGGGTTTGCGCCGACGGCTTTTTTTCTTCAAGTGTTCTGGTGGTCATGACTTTTCGTTAACCCTTTTAGCGGGTGCCGCTACTTTAGCCCAACTGAAGCAAATGGTCATAGGGTTAAGACCCTATGTCACTACTTGTGTGCCAAGGGCTGACTATGAAGGCTGAGCCACCGTCGCGCCACGCTTCTGCCGAGCCAGAAGCGCGTCACGTCGCCGGCTTTTTTCTGAGGTTAGGGTGCCGCGTCTTGTTCCCGGCCCGAGGAAGGCGGGGGCCGGGAACAAGACGCGGGGGAGTGCGGCTTCCGGTGGTCGCCGTCTGCGCTCGGCGGCGTGTGGTTGTGGTAGCGTGGGTTTCCGGCGCTGAGTGCGATTTCACATTCTGGACACCTCCGATGCAGCCTACCGGGTCTTGCGCTGGCCGAGCAGTTCCGTATTTTCAGGTGGTATTTTTTCTCGGACTTCACGCCGCTTCCCCGGTGGTCCCGCATCGGAACGTATGGGCAACGCCAAGGCATCCCGAGCATGGTCCTCTGCGGTTCTGGCCTGTGCCACCAGCAGGGGCAGTTTTTCTTTCCCCCGATCTTGGATCAGTCTGAGAGTTTCTTTGACCGCATTGACGATGAACGCATGTTTGTTCATCCGCATGCAGTCCGTGATTTTGGCTATTTCTTGATGAGTGTCCTCATCAAATTTTATCGAAATTTGGATGTGATTCATAAGCGTGGAGTTTGACGGGTAACAAAATGGTAAATGGGAACTACTTTCATTTTTTTGGCACACTTTGGGGTAATTGTGTTGAGCAGGTCGCACTAGGAGCCGAAACCGCTCTCAGCCGCGTAGAGCCCTCCGCCGACCAATGAGCGAAACGCCCAAAGACCGGAGAAGATCGGCGCACTTGGTGATAAAAAAGGTTGACTTGCACTTCATGGTGGCTAAAAGTAGCTAAACGAGCCTACTTTGTCAAAAGCAAAATGTTATTTTCCCTCCCGCCATGCAACTCAGCATCAAAACCCCACCTGAATTGACCCTGCCGCTCCTTGAAAAGTGCGCGGTATTCGCCGAAAAAGCCCCGAGTCATTTAGTCGGCGACCTGGCTTGGCAATGCCTGAAATCAATGGATATGCCTCACTATCCTTTTCATCCCCTTGAGCGCGTCCAACATTACTACTGGCTCTCAGGGAGGGAGGCTGAACTTTTAGTTCGCAAAGAGCAGAAACAGGACGAACTGATGGAGCGGCTGACCTTGCAAAATCGCAAAAAGCGAGCCACCGAAGCAGCCGCGCGACTCAAAGAATTCAAGACCTCGCTCAAGAAGCAGCCCCCGCCAAAACACCTTCACCTCAAAATTAGCCAGGGAATGTCCGATCTCCCCCAGCGCATCAAAGCGAAGGCCGAATGGCTTCGCATGACTCCCAACGCGCTAGTTATGGCCTGCCTGCGAGACGGTCTGGAGGCGATGAACGATCCGGCCAAAGCCGCCGTTCCACCGCCGATAGTCACTCAATTCTGGTCAGCGTCCCACGCCAAGCTGCGTCGCAAGCCAGCCAACGTTACTGAGGCCATGATAATGAAAAATCTTGATGAGACACTTCGTCAGCGCGGCGGCCCCATTCTCGATACTGTTATTCGCCTGGCGCTTTCTGAACGATGGGATGCCACACTGAGGGAAATTTTGCGTGACGCAGATGCTTTGTCGAATGAGCGGATGTCAAAAGACTAAAGCTGGATTGCTGTCGGCGAGCGTTTTACTTCAGGACAAAGAACCCCAAGGTAAACTTTGTCGCAGACTCCCAGCGGAAATAGAATTGCGCAGTCTTAATCCCTTTTACTCTTTATGAAACTTTCTCCTCGTGTTTACACCTTGGCCGAAACGGCCGAGGTTCTGCACATTCACCCAATCACTGTGCGCCGCCTTATCAAGCGGCGCATCTTGAGTCGAGTCACCGCCATTCGCGATATTCGTATTCCGGTCGAAGACGTGGACCGTTTGCTGAAAAGTCCGCCCAGGTAGCGCCTGCCGGTTTATACCAGTTTTGCAGCCATTGCTTCCAAGTGCTCCTGCCGGAGGTGGCCATACGTTTTCGCGACCAGCACTCCCCCGTCTGAGTGGCCCTGGGTTTGCGCAATCACCTTGAAATCGAGGCCTAGCTCAATCGCGCGCGTGATAAAGGCCCGGCGCAACGCACGTTGAGTGAAGGCCGGATAGCCGAGGCGTTTGCAAGCTGCGTTTAAAGCCTTCTTTCCATCTGAGATTTTCAAGACGCGCTCATTGTCGCCCCGCGCCGCGTGGAGGCGTTCCAGCAAGGGACGCAGTTGAGGATAAATGGGCACGTCGAAAAAGCGCCCAGTTTTCACCCGCCGGATTTTCATCCGGTTCTTGGCCAGGTCAACGTCACCCCACGTCAGATTTTTAAGCTCCGCCTGTCCCAAGCCGGCGAGGCCCATGAATTCAAGGAAATCGCCGCTGTCCTTGCAATCGGCGTTGAAGACCTGAGCGCGGACATTGCCCACGATGGCCTTGAATTGCTCCCAGGATGGCGTGAGACGCACGGGATCATGGACCTTGCGCCGCTTTAGCTCCGCCGCGGGGGACTTCAAGATAACGCGGTCAGCCAGGGCGATCTTGAAGATTTCCTTCGTCACTCGCGCGTACTCGTTTTGGGTGACCGCCTTGACTGGCAGCGCGGCGATCCAGGAAGCCAATTCCGAGGGCTTGATCTCCCGCACCTTGCGGGTGGCCGGGAAATGCGCCAGCAGCCGCTTAATCATGGCCCGGCGCGTCACCAGCGTTTTATGGGGGTGGGTGGCGATGGATTCGAGGTACTTGTCCGTGAGTTGGCCGATTTCTAACCCGGAAAGGTTAGAATCGAGTTCGGCATCTGCCTCGCGCTCGTCGGCCAGCATCCGGCGCGCGGTCGCTTTATCGTCCGTTTGTAAATTGCGCCACTTGGTCTTGCCATCTTTTTTCAAGACAGTGTAGTATGACCCGGATGCCTTATAGCGAAACAACCCAGGTTCAACCCTTTCAAACCGAGACTTCTTCTTGGAATCGAGTGTTTTCATCGACTTCGACTCTAGCAGTTAGAAAAAAGGTTAGAAAGCAAAATCTGTCGTTTTGCAAGTCATTGAAAATAAGTTAGTTGCCGCTTTAGCTCAGTGGTAGAGCAGCTCATTCGTAATGAGCGGGTCATCAGTTCAAATCTGATAAGCGGCTCACCCTTTTTTTGAGGGTGTTACCTCTTAAAAATGACCTACTTAGGTGTCCTGGCGGACATCACGGAAGGGAACTTCAAAACGCACAAGGGAGCGTTTGGAAGCAGGAATTACGGCTACCGTAGCCGTTACCTATTTACTCTGGCAGGAGTCAATCATGCCAAAGTTCAGTACAGTGGTCCGGCCCTACAAATGTAGTTCACGGCCTAATGTTAAGTGGGTTCTCAATGTCTGGCATCCGACAGGTAAGCGCCAAAGACGGTACTTTGAAACGAAGGAGGCAGCGCTTGCGGAACAGGCTGTCAAGCAGGTCGAGGTGGAGAACTTGGGCCTCCGTGCCTTGGGAATTTCCGACCGCCTAACCATGATCGCTGCTACGACTTCCCGCGTCACATGGCCATGACCACGCCAGCCGTCAAAAAGCAACGGTGACGACCGCGGCAAGGAACGCCGCCGCGGTCCGTCACGGTTGCCACATTGAACGTGAATTGACCAGGAGCGGTGCCGCAGGCACGGCGACGGGCCTCACCGCTACCGAGTGGATGGGGTAACAATGAGTGATGATGACAACAATGATGAATGATCATGTCAGAGCGATTCGCTCCTGAAATGGTTTTGCCAAACTACGTTCGGGGTGGCGTGTCGTTTTTTTCCATACCCTGATTTATATCATTTTGGCATAGCCGGAACATTCCATGACGAGGTTCAGGGAATAGGAAGCAGAACACGCCACCCCGAACGAGTTTCGGTCAAGTCAGCAACGAACATGATCATCATCGTTTTCCGTGATTCTTCGTCATTAGTCTATCGCTGATCGTTGCTTTAATCATCGTCTGCGCCGCTAGGAACTACTGGCATCGATAATCCGCGACGGACGTGAACAGATCACTTTGGGAGTGGGTTGTCAGTTGAACGTAACCGTGAGCTTGACAGAGGAATGTTATTGGCCAGATCTATCTGGATGGTTGGGAACCGTTTTCTGCGCATTTGCGCTGATGATCCTACTTCGTCAGGTTTGATTTATATTCGCTGTTGCCCGAACAAGCCAAATCGCCGAGCAATTCCTCGCATAGCGCGAGAAACACGGGCTTAGCGGGAAGCACCTTAGCTTACTGCGTAGGCTGGCGGATCTGATCACCAGTGATCGTATCGAAGCGTGACAGGCAAATAACCGTTGCTTAATGTGCGCGCAACTGTACGTGCGCGTATAGTCCTTAGGATTTTGACAAATGATGCAAAAGTGGTCGAAGCCTTGGCTACGTCCGTACTGCAAAGCCTCGTAGTGGCGCAATCGCTAGTTGATTATTAAGCCATTCTAGCCTATCAAGAATTATAGGTCACTGATTTACGACATTTCCTAAACGCATATGATTAATGCACCTTTACTTCAAAACTCTTTTCAGACATTTACAAATGAAAAACCTTTTCATCATTGCGTAATAGATCAATTCCTTGAACCTAGCCTTGCCGCAACGCTCGAAGCTGATTTCTTGAGCTACGATTCACCCAAATGGTTTGTTTATAAAAATCAAATCGAGGATAAAAAGGCACTAAATGATTGGAACGTCTTTCCAAGCACAACCTATCAGTTCTTTAGTTATCTTAATTCTGCCGATTTTATAGCAGCACTTTCTAATCTGATGGGACAGCAATTGTACGCTGATTCCGGATTACATGGTGGCGGCTGGCATATTCATGGTTCGGGCGGTAATTTGAATCCACATTTAGATTATTCCATTCATCCGAAGTTAAAGCTTCAACGCAAACTTAATTTGATTATTTATATTTCCAGCTTGCTACGCGAAGAGCATGGAGGCCATTTAGGGCTCTACTCTCACAACGGTGAAAGCAATCTTCCAGGCAAGTGCGAAAAAGAAATTGCTCCGCTGTATAACCGAGCTGTTCTTTTCGACACTACGCAGGATTCCTGGCATGGAATGAGTCGTGGCCTTACTCAGCCGGAAGGCATCTATCGAAAGAGTATCGCCGTCTATTACCTGTGCCAACCAGCGACGGAAGCAGATCAACGCGGCCGGGCACTCTTCGCGCCCCGTGAAAGCCAAAAAGGAAACAAATCTGTCGAAGAACTGATTAAGCTGCGTTCTGGAGTTGCGACTTCAGAGAAAGCTTACCGTACTTAAGACTTTCGTGTTCTTGTACGGCCATACATCGTGAGATAGACGAAGCCAAGGCGTCTTCATTTTTGACGCATAATAAACGTGTATAATTAGAGTCTACTGTAATACGACATTTAGAAAGTCCTTGTTTGCGTGCGCTATAAACAATCAAGCGTTCAATCGCATGATTTAAACCGCCATCCAATTGGCCCATTTCTATTGGAAAATCTTCGACCTGCAAGTTAAGATCAAGTAATGGCTTGACTATCTTTGACTTGCCCCAAAACATAGAGCCTGCCGGATAGTCTAAACAGTAGCCGGGATCTATAGCTATCTTAAGTTTCTGGGCAACTACCGATGAAATATCAAAATTAATTCCCCAGCGTAGATCGGGAAACTCATCGTATAGTGGAGGAGGAAAAACTAGCCCAACGCGTTCATCTGCTAGTATTCGGAAATTTGAGCAGATGATTTCGGGAGAACCGATAAGTGCTTGCAAGAGTTGGCGTCGCCATCCATCTCCCAAGTGACCAATATGTGGAGATTTTTTTGAATGCAGGTGAAGAAAGTAATCGCAACTATCATAAACGTCCCGAAAGGTGATATATTTAGGCGCAATGTCTCGCCCTCGATTGGGTGCCAGGCGCACCTCGAAAACAGGAATGCCATACTGATGAATGTGTCGGGTCAACTCCTCTCGCTTTTGTTGTGTATCGGTACTTACATAAAGCTGGTAGGGGAAAGGTATAAGTACAATGTACGAAAGCAGTTCCTGCATTAAATCGGGATAGAAGCAGTGAACTATTACGGCAATGCGCTGTGGCGAAACCTGGCTTTCATGAGGGTATTCGAAAGGCACCTGGATAGCTGGAGGGCGACGAAAATGAAGATAAATCTTTCTCTGGATATAAAGCCGAGTCATTTGGCGGAGCGTCAGCGGGTGCTCTTCGGGATTAGTCAGACGAAGAATGATACTACGAAGCACTTGTCGAATTTCTCTCATATTCTTTCCGCATAAGATTTCGCAAGATTTTTTAAATACTGAGCATAACGTCCGATGCCAAGTTGAGAGGCCCTTAAGCCTACTGCCTCTGGGGTAATCCATTTGGCTTGCATTGCGATTTCCTCCAAGCAAGCGATCTGAAAACCTTGTCTTTTTTCGATCGCCGCAACAAAGGCACTCGCATCCTGCAACGAATCATGACTGCCTGTATCAAACCATGCCATGCCGCGACCGAGGTCCTGCACCTGTAGGCGCCCCTCGTTCAGATAAATGCGATTTAAATCTGTAATCTCCAGTTCGCCGCGAGCTGAGCGTTTAAGTGTTGCAGCCTGATCGACAACGTCTTCGGGGTAAAAATAAAGGCCTGTCACGGCATAGGAAGACTTGGGGTGATCCGGTTTTTCTTCCAAAGTGACAGCCAAGCCGTTTGCATCAAAAGACACAACGCCATAAGGTCTAGCATCCTCAACTTGATAGGCGAAAATGGTGGTAAGCTCTCTGTTGTCTGCAGCCTGACGAAGAAATCCGGTTAGGCTATGCCCGTAAAAGATGTTATCTCCCAATATAAGCGCGGCAGGGCTGCCTGCTAGAAATTCGCGTCCGATTAAGAACGCCTGGGCCAGGCCATCCGGGGATTTTTGTTCGGCATAGCAAAGTTGTATCCCAAAATCGGAACCGTTACCCAGCAAGCGTTGAAAGAGCGGCAAATCGTGCGGCGTCGAAATAAGCAAAATTTCTCGGATCCCTGCCAGAAGGAGTGGTGCCAGCGCATAGTAAATCATGGGCTTGTCATAGACGGGCAATAATTGCTTACTGATCGCTGCCGTGAGCGGATAGAGGCGTGTGCCACTCCCCCCTGCCAAGACGATACCTTTACGCGAATTCATTTTTCTCCTTGTTACATCCTAAATCCGGCCCAATCGCTCCCGAGCGTAGATGTCCTTGGAAACCATCTCGCACCAGGCTCGGTTTTCACGGTACCACGCCACCGTCTTGTCCAAGCCACTTGCCAGAGATTCGCGCGGACGCCAGTTTAATTCACGCTGAATCTTGTCGATTGAAACGGAATAGCGACGATCATGGCCGGGACGATCGGTTACGTGCATGATTTGCTCTGCGTAGGAGCGTCCATCCGCACGAGGTTCCTGACGATCCAAAATCGCGCAAATGGTCTGGACGATCTCCTTGTTGGGCATTTCTGATTCACCGCCAATAACATAGGTTTCCCCCAATCGTCCGCTGGCTACAACCTTCAGAATGGCTTCGATATGATCTTCTACGTAAAGCCAATCCCGACGCTGAAGACCATCTCCGTAAAGAGGCAGCGGCTTGCCCTCCAGGGCATTGAGAATCATCAAGGGAAGAAGCTTCTCAGGGAACTGGTAAGGTCCGTAGTTATTTGAACAATTCGTGATAAGAAAGGGCAAGCCATAAGTATTACCGAAGGCACGCACCAGATGATCCGCAGCCGCTTTAGAAGCAGCATATGTACTGCGTGGATCGTAGCGAGTCGTCTCGCAAAAGGGGGCATCCTCCGGCCCCAACGAACCGAAGACTTCATCCGTAGAAACATGCAGGAAGCGGAATGCCTCACGATTTACCTGAGAAAGTCCCTGCCAGTAGCCTTTGGTTGCCTCCAGAAGGTATGTTGTGCCGAGGACATTCGTATGGACAAACAAATCTGGCGAATCAATCGAGCGATCAACGTGTGTTTGTGCGGCAAAGTGGTACACCGTATCGATGCAAAACTCAGCGAGCAACTCTTCCACAAGTTTTTTATCAGCAATGTCCCCCTGCACGAAACGGTAACGAGTGTCCTCAGGCGCATTTCCCGTATTCGCTTGATTGCCGCAATAAGTCAGTAAATCAAGGTTAACCACCGTACGTATGGTGCTTTCACTTAAGAGAGTTCGCACCATGGCTGAACCGATAAAGCCGCATCCTCCGGTCACAAGCACGTTCATTTTTGGGCTTCCCATGTCCAGTGCTGCAGTGCTTCCGTTAAGGCGACACGAACATCTCGTAGCGGCAATCCTGCCCGCTTGGCTTTCTCGGTATCGAGAAAACAACTTGAACGGGGAGTCTTCGCCGCCTGCTGCATGAATTCCGTCTCCGAGGCAAAAAAATCGTAGTGCTTACACATCATTTTGGCTGAAAAGGCATCGCCCCCAAGCGCACGACGGCGCCCCTCATTCTCAATCATCCCCACCACTTCACGAGTCGTTACAGAACCGTGATTAGTCAGGTTATACGTACCGTAAGGCAAGTGACGCGCATAGCTCTCCCAGCACGCCTCCACGAAATCGCCTCGATGCGAAAGCGAATTGCGCACATCGAGCAATCGCGAGTACCGCATCAGCTTGGAAAGATAATTGCGAGCGCCATCCGATTCATCAAAAGGCACTCGCAGGCGCCAAATATACAACGAAGAAAAACCGGCAAGGAGCTGTTCAGCCATCGCTTTAGTGCCGCTGTAAAAACTGCTGGGTAAGTGATAGAAATCAAAGTTGGGAGCATCTTCTTCCCGAAAACCCAAATCATCCCCCTGTACCCCAATTTCGCGTTGCCCTTGATAGATGCAGCCGCTTGAAACATGTCCCCATGGGATGCCCTCTTCAGCGCAAACTTCAGCTAACAGTAAGGGAAGCACCAGGTTACCCGTCAAAGTCTCCGCTTTCATCAACTCGCACGCATCGACATTGGGTTTACCTGTAAAACCTGCCGCATTGATAAGAAAATCTGGGCGAAATTCACGTATGTTCGATCGGAGGGTTTCTTTTCCCGTCGTAAGCAAGCCTTGGGCCGAAATTTCGTGGATGGGCAGCCTCAGTGCCTGCAGATGACGTTTGAAGGCCTGACCAATGTAACCCGAAGCTCCCAGCAAAAAAATCATCGCTACGTATCGAATCACGAATTACTTACCAAGGCAATCTTTCCAGAATCCTTCGACCAGAACCGCCTTCGTTCGCGATAAAATTGCCGGAGTGATTAGGCACTCACCTGAACCACTGCGCTCAAAAAGCTATAGCGTGGATGCTCCTTCTGATTGATTGTAAGCCACTTAGATCGATTTGCTTGCAGTTATGGCGACGTGGGGCAAGATTAATTCACTGAGTAATTTATAATGAATTTCATTTTTTTGGCGGGAAGGTTTCTTCCTGATTTGAAATCCTACTTCCACAAATTTATCCCTAGGCTGGGAGGCGCGAGTCCCAGCACATTCGTCACCCGTTAGCGCTGTTACAGAAGTTTGGTGGATACTGAACAATAAAATATGAAATGCATTATATGTAATTCAGATTGCGACTATTATTTCTCGAAGACATACTCAGAAAGTCCGTTTGACGAATTCATGCGAGAAATCGGAGAAGTTGTTTACGATAAATGCAAAAACTGTGGTTTCGTCTTATCGAAAACACATCAGGAATTAGATGAAGACAAATGGAAGAAGTTGAATGATCAGTTCCACCACTATGTGGAGAATCCAGTCAACGAAAAGAAAGGCAATCAGCCGCCATATGCAGAGCAGGCAATGATGCTAATTCTTCTTCACAAAAACGGACTGATTAACATAGACAGTATATTAGATTATGCTGCTGGCTATGGAACTCTAAGCGAAATATTGAACAAATACCACGGCGTCAATCTGCCCATATTTGATCCCTACGTAAAAGCATCTGATTCTATTAAGTATGTCGAAAAATCTAACTTAAAGACATACAAGGCGGTCATTAATTCGGCGATGTTTGAACATGTCTTGCAAAGGGAGGACTTGGATAAGGCGAACCGTGTCGTCGATAGCGACGGATGTTTAATCATACATACAGTTGTTTGTGAGAATGTGCCCAAAGACCCCAATTGGTTCTATTTGCGGCCTCCGGTTTATACCGCCTTTCACACCAATAAAAGCATGCAAATATTGATGAATCAATGGGAATTTCAATCATCTATATATTGCCCAAAAAGTAAATGCTGGGTGCTTTGAAGGGATAAAATAAAGGATGCGGAGAAACAAATTGCCGTATTGAATAAGGAGCTTCAAAGCGACTAGTTCTACTGTAAAAATGGGTTTATGGATTACTGGAAGTAGTTTGCATTTTGGATTTCATCAAATTAGATCAGCGGACCTTATTTTTGTATTAATGTTGAATCACCGAGACGCAAGGAAAGCCAGAAAGAATATACATAATGCTTAATATCCATGATCAACTTCCTGGATTTGAACGTGACCTATGAGGCATGTGATTTACCGAACGGCAATGCCCCTTCTTAAAGCGGTTCAATCTCGCTTGTCGCGGGGCTATCGCTTTTGGCTTGCTCGGAACTGGGTGTTTTATTGCCCAATTTGTAAAAGTAAGGTTCAGAACTTTTTACCACTACCCGCGTTCTATGCCGAAGAGTTTGCCAAACATGGGTCAGATCTTCGGATCGAGGATGGGGAGACCTGCAATTACAAAGGGTATTCCTGCCCAAACTGCGATGCCTCTGATCGGGATCGACTTTATGCTCTCTATTTAGACAAGCGATTAGGCGAAAAATGTAAAGAGCGACTCCATTACTTCCAAATGCTCGATATTGCTCCCGCCAAAGCTTTATCGCAACATATTCGATTGCAGTATCGCATTCATTATCGCACGGCAGACCTTTACATGCCCGGAGTGGACGACCGGGTAGATATAACCAGCATGGATTGTTATCCGGATGCTTATTTTGATGCTTTTATATGTTCACATGTACTGGAACACATTCCTGATGACAAAAAAGCTATGTCTGAACTCTTTCGGATCCTGAAACCTGGGGGATGGGGTATTGCAATGGTTCCTCTCAGCTTACGCATACAAGAATTTCGGGAAGATCCAACTAAGACTACGGAAGCAGAGCGATGGAAATATTATGGTCAATACGATCATGTTCGTCTTTATACTCGCCAAATATTTATCGAACGGCTCCGCGCTGCGGGCTTTAAAATATCCATGCTTGGAAGCGATTTCTTCGGTGAACAGGCATTCACGCAATGTGGTATTGACCTGCAGAGTGTTCTTTACGTCGTAGAAAAATAGCCGCCTTTTATCATAGATATATTTCTGCTTTTGGACTTCGACAAAAAATGGATGCGCCTGTGTCAAATAAAATAATAGGCGGAATGTTTGGTTTAGAGGCTCTTCCCAAGCAGAAAGGTGCGCTCCCGAAAGCTTTACCGGTGTTTCTGGCCTCCCCTCACATCAAACTGGCGACGGCACGTGGCGCATTTAATTTGTTAAATTCCTTTCTTGCGCCCAGAACAGTCTGGCTGCCTTCCTACCTTTGCGGCGTGATGGTTGATGCATTTAAGCTTGGTCAGGTGACTGTCAAATTCTATGCGGTGGATAAACAGCTAAATGTGGCAGATAACAAATGGTTGAATAACATCGTTCTTGGCGATATAGCAGTATTTATTGACTATTTTGGTTTCAACCTTTGGTCAGAATGGGGCGCGGAAGCTCGCAAACGTGGTGCTTGGGTTGTAGAGGATGCTTGCCAAGCAATGCTGAACGATCAATTTTGCGAACATTCTCACTACGTTGTTTTCAGCCCTCGCAAATTTATCGGCGTTCCAGATGGAGGCATTCTCTTGGCTCAAAAAGGCGGCAAGTTGCCCGGGGAAACCTTGCAACCGTGTCCATCTGAATGGTGGCTAGATGCTTTTGCCGCATCGCGACTCCGGGCCTGGTTTGACCAATACGGAGGTGATCGCCTGTGGTTCGACTTATTTCGTAAAACGGATCCGATGGGTCCCTTAAAACCTGCACAAATGAGCGAGCTCAGTTCATTACTACTTGTTTATTCAATCGACTACAAACGAGTAGCGTTACAACGACGTGAGAACTATCGTTTTCTCGAGCAAGAAATTCCAGACCTTGCCTTAATGCCCGAATTACCATCCGGCGTTACTCCTCTTGGATTTCCGATCCGGGTTCGCGATCGAGACCACATTTTGCAGTCTTTTTACGAAGAGGAGATTTATCCCGCTGTTCATTGGCCGATTGTAGAGGTAATACCTTCCCAGTTCCTGGACAGCCACCAGCTTGCACAAGAAATAATGACACTACCCTGTGACCAACGCTATGATCCAACAGATCTCATGCGAATGATTACACTGCTTAGAAAAAAAATCGCACAATGACAGGCTATCTCCATTCCGGGTACATTACATCCATGGCGGAATTCGGTCAGCCGATGGAATTGCCTCATTGTGGCGGATGGCTCCTGCAACGCCTGATTCCCGCAACGACACGCAATGATGCAATGGGATGTTATCCGCTCTTTTGCTGTCGGGATTGGTCGAAGCTGTCTATCGATATGGACACCTGTGCCGAAAAGTTTGTATCTGTGGCGCTTGTTCTGGATCCATTTACCACCTTAAGCGCTGAGGAGCTTAAAAGAAGCTTTGACATAGTAAGGCCATTTAAAGACCATTATATAGTAGATCTATCGATGCCGTTTGACCAACACGTCAAGCGGCATCATCGCTATTACGCCAGAAAAAGCCTTCGTGAGATTAAAGTGGAGATTGTAAACAATCCTCAGGATTATCTACAAGAATGGAAAACTCTCTATGAAACGCTGGTCCGGCGGCATCAGCTTAGTGGAATAAAGGCTTTTTCCATAACATGTTTCCGCCAACAGTTCACCATACCGGGGCTTGTTATGTTCCGGGCAACGTGTAGAGATCAGGTGATTGGTGCGCAATTGTGGTACGTTCAGGGAAATGTTGCCTATAGTCACTTAACTGCCGTTAATGATGTTGGCTACGCTTCTCGTGCGACTTATGGTATCTATTGGACTGCAATTAACGTTTTTAAGGAGCATTTTGCAAACGAAGTCCGCTATCTCGATCTTGGGGCTGGAGCGGGCCTTTCTGCCAATGGAAACGATGGGTTGTCTGAGTTTAAGCGAGGATGGGCAAATGACAGGCGGATCAAATATTTCGCCGCAAAGATATTAGACCGCAAGGCCTATGCGGATCTTTCAAAGGACAGAGGTTCAGTTGATGATGGCTATTTTCCCGCATACAGAAAAGGTGAGTTTTGAGATTCACAATCTACTCGCACCAACTTAAATTCATTCACATCTAAATAAGATTATTCAAATGATCAAAACGACATGTAATGACAGTTTAAACGAAAAAGGCTGGGTTATCCTCGATGAGCTTCTTGAAAAGGACTTGGTAGACAGGCTTAATGCTGATCTTGATCGCGCATATTCCATATGCCGCGATATTCAGCTCAAAAATGGGATCGAGGTCAATACAGATGGAACCGTTCATCATGTTGTTGTCTTGGGGGACAGCAATCTCGAATTACTCGATAAGCACATTCCAAATTCAACAATCGAGAGTTATTTTAATGGAAAATTTATCCTTAATACTTTTGGCGGAGTCATTAATATGAAAAATAGAAACTCCTATGTTTGTAATGTGCATCGCGATATCCGTTCTTTCTCTGGCGATATTCCGCTGATGCTTAATATGTTGGTTATGCTTGATGATTTTACACTGGAAAATGGTGCGACTTACTTATTGACGGGATCGCATCGCGTTTCCGGGAAGCCTTCCGATGATAACTTCTTTGCAAACGCCGAACGTGCAGTTGGCAAAGCGGGGAGCATCCTGCTTTTTAATTCAAATCTTTGGCATGCTGCCGGCAAGAACACATCTGATGACGCGCGGAGAGCACTAACGCTCGCGTTTACCCGTCCATTTATGAAGCAGCAGTTGGATTACCCCAAAGCAATAAGCAATATCGAAACACTTTCCGACAATCTCAAACAGATTTTAGGTTTTAATTCGCGCATTCCATCTACCCTCGATGAGTGGTATCAACCGCCAGAAAAACGAATGTACAAATCAGGTCAAGGCTGATAAACAACCAATTCAGGCATGAGAAATTTTTCACAAGAGCATCAGAATCTTGCCGAACGAAAGTATTCCTACGACTTTGACGACATTTTGCGTCACTATATGATGAGGACTTTCGAGCCTTTTCTAATCCAAGGCAGAGCCCTTGAGATGGGTTGCTATAAGGGAGCTTTTACTACGTTATTGGCAAACAAATATGACGATCTTACTGTAGTGGAAGCTGCCGCAGATTTGATTGAAGAAACCAGCCAACGCGTTGGAAATCGGGTCAAATTCATACACTCCACCTTTGAAACGCTCGAATTAACTGATCGATATGATGCAATTTTCCTGATGCATACGCTTGAGCATATAGATGAAACTGCCTTGGTCCTTGGTAAAGCAAGGGATTGGCTTTCTGAAAAAGGATTGTTGTTCCTAGTTGTGCCAAACGCCAATGCTCCGTCCCGCCAAATTGCCGTTAAAATGGGTTTAATCCCATATAATTCTGCGGTAACCGAAGCTGAATTCAAGCATGGTCATCGACGCACCTATACATTCGATACATTGGAGCGGGATGTGACCGCCGTAGGATTGAATCCAGTCCATCGAGGTGGTGTTTTTTTTAAGCCTTTGGCAAACTACCAACTTGACCAACTTCTGGAGAGCAAGGTAATTACGAAAGACTATCTCGAAGGCTGTTTCAAACTTGGGATGCAATATCCCGATTTATGTGCTAGCATCTACCTTATCTGCTCAAAAAACCTGATTTGTCATGAACGATCGTAAGATCAACATTCGTCTCCGCGAATTGGATCATTCGGATTTATTTAGGCTCAATTCTTGGAGAAATGATAAAACAATTATTAATCTTCTTGGAAATAACTTTTTGTTCATTTCCAAGGCTGTTGATGAGGATTGGTTTAAAGATTATCTGCAAAACAGGGATTGTAATATCCGGCTCGCTATAATTATCCAGGAAACGGGTGATTACATCGGCAACGTAAACCTCACATCGATTCACCGTACAAACCGGGCGGCAGAAATTTCAATTCTTATCGGCGAAAAAGAATATTGGTCTAAAGGAATAGGCGCGCAAGCAATGCATTTAATGCTTACTCACGCCTTTTTGGACCTGAATCTTAATCGAGTCTACCTGACTGTTATTCGCGAAAATGAACGTGCCTTGCAATTTTATAAGCGCTTGGGCTTTGTTGAAGAGGGCTGTCATCGTCAGGCCATTTTCAAGGATGGCAGCTATCGAGATCTTATCGCGATGTCTGTTCTGAAAAACGAATTTCTGAAAGAGAAATGATCATTAATCCGCTACCGATCAAAAAGGCCTCATCCGATTTGGCGATCTTGGGAGGCACCCCCTTGGTCACAGAGAAGATTCACGTTGGTCGGCCTAATATAGGAGACCGCCAACAATTGATGTCACGGATTGATGAGATGTTGGATCGACGTTGGTTAACAAACAATGGCGTGTTAGTTCATGAGTTTGAGAATAGAATCGCTTCTTTCGTACAGGTCAAACACTGCGTTGCAATGTGCAACGCAACTACCGCTTTGGAAATCGCCATTCGGGCCTTGGATATTAAGGGTGAAGTGATCATGCCTTCTTATACATTCGTTGCCACTGCCAACGCTCTCCAGTGGCAGGAGATCACGCCAGTCTTTGCTGACATGGATCCTCTGACCCACAACATCAATCCCAGGAGCATTGAGCGCCTTATTACACCCAAAACCTCCGCTATCGTCGGCGTCCACGTTTGGGGGCGCCCATGTTGCATTGAAGGCATAGAAGATATTGGCCGCAAGTATCGGTTAAAAATCATTTATGATGCCGCACATGCATTCGGTTGTTCAAGCCAGGGAAAAATGATCGGCGGATTTGGAGAATGCGAAGTCTTTAGTTTTCATGCCACTAAGTTTCTCAATAGCTTTGAGGGCGGTGCAGTGGTTACAAATAATGATGACTTGGCTGAAAAATTGCGCCTCATGCGTAACTTTGGCTTCGCAGACTACGATCGGGTTATATATTTAGGTATAAATGGAAAGATGACAGAAGTCTGTGCCGCGATGGGATTAACTTCTCTTGAAGCAATGGACGAGTTGATTTCCATCAACCGTCGGAACTGGGAAGGTTATCAAAAAGGACTTCGAAAAATACCAGGGCTTTCATTGATCCAATATGATCCAGCCGAGCGCAATAATTACCAATATATTGTAATTGAGTTGGATCTAGATAGGGCATCGTTAAACCGGGATGAAATAATCCGCGTGCTCCACACCGAAAATATTTTGGCACGAAAGTATTTTTGGCCAGGGTGCCATCGCATGGAACCGTATCGTTCTCTCCAGCCTAACGCGTCGACAGTATTGCCGGAAACCGAAAGGATTGCGGCTCGCATCTTTCTGTTACCGACCGGTCAGACTGTAAGCCTAGAGATGGTCGCGAATATTTGTGAAATTATCAGGGTTGCCCTGGCGAATGCCCCTGCGGTCCGTTCAGCGCTTGGAACATAATCGTCGCTTGAAACATATACTTTGATGGAAATAATTTCCCGGCAAATTCAGCGCAATATCCCCAAAGTAAGCGTGGCAATGGTTACCTATAACCACGATAAATATATAGCCCAAGCCATCGAGAGCGTTTTGGTACAAGCGACTGATTTTCAGGTTGAATTGGTAATCGGAGAGGATTGTTCTACCGATGGCACCCGTGCGATTGTAAAACAATACGCAGATCAATATCCCAACCTGATTCGGGCGCTTTTCCGTGAACGCAATCTAGGTGCTTACGGAAACTATTCTAATGTGATTTCTACTTGTGCGGGTGAATATATTGCGTATCTCGAAGGTGATGACTTTTGGATTGATCCAGAAAAATTGACCAGACAAGTTGAGTTATTGGACGCAAACCCAGCCATGTCATTTTGCTTTCATCGGGTCATCGAATTCGATGAGTCTCAGGGAAAAGAATGCGGCATTCTTCCTTCAGAAGATCTACGGGATTTTCCAGACCCTGCCGAAGAGCTCATTCGCAGGAATTTCATTCATTCTAATAGTCAGATGTTGCGGCGATCTATGATCCCTGTATTTGATCGTGAGTTTGAGAACTTAAGGCTTGGGGATTGGCCTACTTCAATCATGATGGCTTTAAATGGTAAAATAGGGTTTCTGCCACAAAAAATGGCAGTTTATCGTCGTCATTCAAACAGTACTTGGTCTAGCAAAGGTAAAGACTATAGGGATTTAGAAACACTCAAAATGTTTGTCTATTTATTTAAAAAACGATTTCGCACATACAGGCCATCTATTGCCAGAAGTGCGCTTTACTATTCTAGATTAGTCATGACTAATCACCGTTCTCAAGGGTTCACGCCTAATATCGCCCTGGCTATTACCTCGCTAAAGGTTGCCTATGGGATAAACTTGTTCGAAATGCTTGTTCAAGTTAAGTGGCTTCTACTGCACTATTGCGCCAGCCCTAAAAGAAAGTTTGTATAATGCGCTCTGTAACATAGAGCCATCAATATTCAATTCGGCTTCAAATAACAGGAAACGCATTGCAGAGTGCTTTCGTAGTGGAATAAAACTTTACGTTTAGATCTAATCATAACAGTTCCCCTTAAGGCTGCATAACAAATGAATGATATGGAAAGAATTCGCGAGCAGCTAACCCAAGTATCATGGTTGTCGTTGGATGTATTTGATACTGCTCTGTTACGAAAGCTTCATCAACCGACTGATATCTTTCATATGATGCAAGATAAGGTTGCGAATATCCTTGGATCTACAGATGTGAATTTTGCCTCCGTCCGCATAGCAGCCGAAAGAGACACGAGAACAGCATTTAGACGTGTAAATAAAAGGGAAGAAATAACTCTAACCGATATCTATGACACGCTTGGCGCAAGCCTCAAGCTTTTCGATAAGCAAAAAAGCAAGCTTTTGGATTTGGAGTTTAAGACGGAACTAAGATTTATTTATGTTAATCCACCTATTCTTGATCTTTATCAAGAAGCGCTACGCATTGGAAAGAGTGTTATTTTTCTTTCCGACATGTATTTATCCTCCTCTCAAATAGCAACTCTTTTAATAACAGCGGGATACGAAAATCCTGTGGTTTATGTGTCATCAGAGTTGGGGTGCAACAAGGGTTCAGGAAAGCTTTATCAAAAAATGCTAACTCGCTTGAATATCGAGGGAAGGCAGATTCTGCATGTAGGGGACAATTACCGGGCCGACTATCTTAGGGCGAGATTGAATCGTTGGCGCGCAGTGCATTTTTCCAGTTTGCCGGATCGTCTCCCAAAAAGGGACGTCGAACCTCACGGGGATACCTTTTCGGCATTATGTCGGGGCGTGACGAAACACTATCAAATCAGTCATGCTAACATTTCCAAGACAGATAGAGATGTCTGGCGCTCGCTTGGCTATACCGTTGTTGGCCCTATCTTCCTGTCATTTCTTGTTTGGCTTTATCAGGAAACTTCCAAATCCGGGATTAAGCGAATTCACTTCTGCGCACGTGACGGCTATTCTCTGGTAAAAGGCTTGGAACTTTTAAAGCAAATATGTCATTGGGATATAGAATGTAATTATGTCTACGCCTCAAGAAAGATTTTTGGGCAGGCGAATGTCCGCGCGCTGGATTCTAGCAGTCTGAGTTTTCTTCTTATGGTCACCCCAGGATTGACCTTGAGGGATTTTGTCGTCAGGTGTGGATGCGATCCTTTGGAACATGAGGCTGCCCTGCGCGCCTTGGGATTTTCATCACTGGATATGCCTTTGACGGAAAAGGCCTTTGGTCGCTTTATTGATTCAAGTTACGGTGATTTGCTGGAACGATGGGTTAAAGACAATGAACAGCAGCTTTTAGGGAATTATGGGCAAGGTCGTACCTTGGTTTTAAAATATCTAAAAGGTCTCGGGATTCACCAAAAGGATGCTGCTGTGGTTGACATCGGCTGGAATGGAACCTTGATCCAAGCGATGCAAAACATTCTTCAGGATGATGACAAGACCTGCGCCTTACGCAGTTATTTCTTTGCCACTCGGCCCGACGCGGAAACAATTGAAAAAACAGGAGGAAGCGTTAGGTCTTTTCTTTTCCACTTCGGACAACCGCGCCTACGAGCGGCATTGGTCTGTGAATGCATCGAACTAGTGGAGCTCTTGTTTAGCGCGCCACATCCCACCATCGTCGGCTTGAAGGAAACATCGGGGGAAATCAGTCCTGTCTACGGGATACGCGAATACACGGCTGACCAGCTTGGTCATCTGGATGTGATGCGAGAGGCTGCTTTGGAATTTATTGAACATGCGGCGTCGCTTTGTCCCAGCATCCATACTTTGCCCCCTTCGGCGGACTATGTAGCTCAGTGTTTGGATCGCTTGTTGAAGGCCCCCACGCCAATAGAGGCAAAGGCGCTTGGCAGTATTGGGCATTGGCATGGCTATGGTGATCAGGGGATTTTAAGAAAACTAGCCATGGTACCAACGGAGCAGGGAAAGCCGAGTGATCTCTTAACGCTTGGCCAAGCTTATGGCGAATGTTTGTGGAAAAAGGGATTTTCCGTGCAAATCTCACCATTCTCATTCAAAGCAGTTCAATTAATACATTTTATCAGAGCCGTTTATGTCGCCTATAAGTCGGGTACATTCTGGGTCTCGGTGAGATGGGTCCTGTTTAAGACCAAATAGCTATTTGGAAAAATAAACATGAGTGATTTTCCTCCGCAGCAGCAGGCCGAGTGCTATCTCGATATCATTCGAGCTTTTCCCATTCGCAACGTAGTAGCACACTGTTTTGGTTATCGTGCG
>Ga0116229_10004557_pt1 | contig 22716 bp, 21 predicted proteins | sample S1TSphgellanicum_3_FD_87313 | JGI IMG/M metagenome (GOLD analysis project Ga0116229, IMG submission 87313) | Host-associated microbial communities from peat moss isolated from Minnesota, USA - S1T2_Fc - Sphagnum magellanicum MG | ecosystem: Host-associated > Plants > Peat moss > Unclassified...
GAGAGAGAGAGAGAGAGAGAGAGAGAGGTGATCTTGTGAACAAGAAATGAAAGCATCATGATCCAATTGGCCATTTGTGATCCAACTTCAACTTCCCAGATTTCAAAAAATAATAATGTCAGATTGTCATATTTCTACAACAGGTTCCAGCAGCTAGTGAAATTATGAAAGGAATTCCAAAAACTTATACTTTCATATCTGGTCCACAGCCAAATTTGGCTAAATGTTCCTGTGGATGATCACCAGTTTAAATGCAGTCTAGCCGAGTGTCTTCAAAAGTGGTTGGTCTTTACATTTTTGTATGATTTCACTGCTAGAAATCTGCAAAAAGTATGATAGTTAAACAGCAAGCAATAGTTATGCATGCACAGATGGTTTCTCCTACTTAATTTTCAGTCTGAGGTTTGATGTGAATACCAAGAATGCAAAACTAACTGTAATCCAACAACTGCAGCATGTGGAGCTGCCAGTGCCTATACCAGTTAAGGACCAAGTCCCGGTCAAAGTAGAAGTTGCAAGTGTGAAGTGTGAACCATTGTTGGACTGGTATCAACTTCTGCGCATACCACCTTGGTCCTAATATTGGGCATTCTTAAAATTTTATACCAGCCTGGTTCTGGTATTGGGTCCTTTTTTGAATGTAAAGAACTGCCCAATTTTTTTCAGGTGCATTTTGGGGACAACCCACCCAGCTGAGGATGTCAACTTCCAAAGGAAGGTCCTTGCCAGGTTATCACCCAGACCTTCTGGATTTCAAAAGTTCCTTTTCTGGATTTCTTTCTGGAAATATAAGAAGTTATGAAAAAAAATCGGGTGTTTCTTTATGCAGGTGAAGGGTTTAGCTTAAGAGCTTTCCAGATTTTCAACCCCTCCACTTGGCCTACCAGCCTTGTGGTGGAAGTCAAGTCTGGAAAGCTCTAAAGCTAGACCCTTTCTCCGATACTTTCAAACCAGCCTAGTATTATACCAGCCTTCTCCCATTATTGGGTCCAATATTGATTTTGGCTGATATGAGCCAGGTATAAAACCTGATATTGAAATTGGTATAACATGGCTATGTAATTCATACTATTTCAGGTCCCTACCAGTCTGATCCTTATATCAGTATCAGTCCTTCAATGCCCTCCTGATTTTGGTTATGTAAAAACTAGGGTAGATGATACCATAGTGACACTTTGAAACCCTCACAATATTAATTATTTTTAGGGTTGCAGAAATATTTTAATTTTCTGCACCCTCTGTTGGGCGACCTTTAGCAGAAAAATAATAAAATTATATTGTCTTCATGCTGGAAAGTTTCCAGCGGAGCAATTCCTGTGGATTATTTCTGAGGTTTCATTCATTATTTTTTCTGTGGGAAAAGCAAGTTGTGGGATCAGAAATTAATTAGTGGAGGGATGTGTGGGAGCCAAAAAATTGTCTTCCACTGCTGCAGGAAAGTTACACGGGAAAACCTAATTTTCCTCATTTTCAACCTCATTTTCAATATCAACTGCTTTTTGGGTGATAACAAGTTTTGGATCCAGCACTGAGCTTCATAAGCGGTAGGTAGGGATGACACAGCCAGCAGTGATAGGAACATCAGCAATGGGACTGTAAGACTGAGAACAGTGGGTGATTCCAATCCCTGTACTATCCCATGTTTGGGTCTCTAGCCTTGGTGGTTGTTGCAGTTACTAGATATCCAAGCTAAGATTTATGTCCGAAGCATTCCATTCTACAAAATATTTGCAAGTCTCTGTCAAAGTACTAGAGCGAGGAAAGTTTGAAGAAAGCATTCAGGTGGATGTCTTGTGACAGAAAGTGGAGCAAGTTAGGGAAACTTGGAGATGGGTGCATTTGGGGTTATCAGACCCTATGCAAGGTTTGTTACAAGAGATGGAGAGATTAAAAAATAGACTCCCCAGTTGCTCCCCTTCCTCAACTTGATACTACAGCTCTTGCTTGGGGACCAGGAAATCAATTTGCTCCAACTCAAAAATATGTCAAACTGCTGCAAAGAACATCCCAAATCTTTTGACTTGTGGAGCTGGAGCTAAGGACACATTGTTGCCCTCATACAATTTATTAGTAATTGTCATTAGGAGGAGAACCATTTCACCTTAGATATAATTACCACCCCCATGTTGAGTAAAGAAGCCTACCCAAGACATGGGGGTTTTCCGTACATAAGGGCCTTGGCACTCCTCCTAATAAATTAACTCATTAAGTAACCTATGACTTTATAGTATTATTACTGAAAGCAGTATACTTTCGCCTACACCAAGCTGTTGTTAGGTTATTAGTGTTAGTCTAATAGTTGCTACTTGGTCAGATATGAGACAGTATGGAACTTGCAGGGTTTTGGCAAGACATGGAGAACATGGAGTGATGTCACGAAGACATGAAAGGAGTGAAGGCATTTCAGCAAGGGCACCTTGTTTCAAGTAGTTTACATTAGTTCTTGAAGTAGGAAAATGTTTTTGAAATTAAGGAATCATTCTTGAATAGACAAGCTTTTGAAATCATGGACATTGGATAACTAAGGGGAAGCATGCCTTCAGTTTCAAATTATGCAAATGTTTTGTGGAAGTTGTTGAGGGGCAAGCACTAAACAAGTGCAATAAGTCAAATCTAACTCAATCTCTGATGCGAAGTGGTGCCCAATAGGAATGTGTTATTCACAGTTTTTTATGTTCCAGCAACATTTGTTGAGAGTAAAATAGAGTGGAATTGGAACAAAGAAAGTTATTCCTATCATCAAACTAACAAGAATATTTCACAGGTCTTCAATGTATTTATCTGCCACAGAACAGAAGCATCGTTTTGAAGCTTTTGTGTGACAGATTTGAACTTTATGGGGACCTTTCAGTTGATGGGTCCTTCAATCCTACAGAAGTAAGAGAGTTCCTGTAAAGAAATTGCACTTTCTGGGATATGGGTACTTGAGTAGAAGGAAGACGATGATGATGGTGTGTAGGGAAAGAAAAAAGTTCAATCTTGCTTGGAGTGGAGTGGAGAAATCCAGCTTTAGCACAGCTCCAAACTCATTGTGCCCTCCTGGCTGCAGGCTTGTTAGATGCAGCAAATCATCAAGAGTAGCAGGTTGAAGTCAGGCCTTCAATTTGAAGCTTTCAATGCCCTTCACTGGCGTCTAGCCCTTCTAGTGAAAGGCAAAAAATTGTGGGACCCTCCACAAGGAAAAGGAAGTTTTTTTTCCCAGTCCTTCATCGTGAAGGGCACTTGTTAAAAAGAAATTTCACAGCATTTGATCAAGCATGTCAGGAGATGTCCTTTGAGACTGGATGAAACTGAATACAATTCATGTTTTAACGTGCATAGCACTTTTTGGGCTTGCACCAACATTGCTGGACTGCGAGCAAATATAGTACATACACATACTGGCATGGAAAGATGCTTAAGACAGGAGGGACTTTGAAGATATATAACTGTTGGTAAGAGCTTTCTATGCTTAGAAGATACGAGTGAGGGCAACCCGTGGCTACGCCACTCCAGCCACCCGGGCCCCCCCCCCATTCGTCGTCGTCGTCGTCCTCTTCCATCTAGGGACCTCGATTTCAAGACCTGGTCCTGTCCGTCCGTCGAGGTCCTGAAACCAAGATCGGCACCTGGACGGACAGACAGACGGACAGACACCATGTAACTTTAGGGACCTCGATTTCAAGACCTGGTCCTGTCCGTCCGTCGAGGTCCTGAAACCAAGATCGGCACCTGGACGGACGGACAGACGGACAGACGGACAGACACCATGTAACTTTAATATATAAGATTTTCTTGGAAAGGGAACTTGTTCTGCAACCCAAGTTCAAAGTCAAAATCCATTAATGCACTGCAAAACATTAAATGCACATGTCCCCACTTTTTTTTACTTTTTTTCACTTAGAGATTATATATCTAAAGGACCTGTAGCTAGAGGAGGGGTTGGAGAACGAAATAGAGGAGGTTGTAAAGGAGGTTGTAGCTTTGAGAAATCTCTTTGATGTATGTGTGAATTTGAAATGGAAAATTTGAGTAGTTATGTGAAAAACATTGCATCATATTTCTTTTCTTTTCTTTTCATTGAGTATAGTAAAAAATAACTTTGTTTGTTTTGTAGAAACAGGGTTGTAGGAGACTAAACTACCAATTGCTTGACTAAAACTAAGGTTGTAGCAAGATAAATGACCTTACATAGCCATGAAAACATTGTTGTAACTTTGCAAGGCAACGCATGATGGTCAATAGGTGGTATGGTAGATAGAACAACAGTAACAACAACACTTGCAACAATGATGTTTCCTTCTTTATGCAAATTTTGAGTTGTTTTTCAAATAGTATTTCTTTTTGGAATTTTCAGAAATGTAACCTATCGCCTTGTTTTTTTAATAGTTTTGTTGTTAGGATTCTTGGTCCCAAGTTGTCAAACTTAATTGTTTATTTTTTGATTTTTGAATTCTTCGTGGCAAGTTAGTTATTCCACCAAAAGTTGGAACTCATATAGAGTCTTAAGAGATAGTACTGAGATTTGCAAACCATACCATTGTTTTTTTTGTAATTCTTTGGTTTAGGATTGTGAGATTTCATGTGTATGTTAGTAATTGTGATTTTTATTTTTCTGTATGTTTGTTGTTGTTTCTAGATTTTTGGAAGAATATTGAAAAAAAATAAAAAAGTTTTCCGTATTGTGGGAAAAGTGTTGATGAAGCGAGATTTGATTTTTGGTTGAGAAGTAGAAGAAAAACAATTGGAGGCAGAACTGTACTTGGAAATTATGGTGGTGCTATAGTAACAAACAATCAAATTAACACTTGTGGGAGATATTGTATCAAGAGGGAACACCCAAAACTATGAATATTTCGATCTATTGATAGTGATAAATATTTCTTAAGTAAGGGAAGGGTGAAAAATAGAAATTGGGGTGGGAATTTAATGTGAAAGGACTCTAACTTTTGGATGTGAAGGTGGGGGAAGATAGATCTGTCCATGGAAAAGGCCAAAGACCCCAAAAACCTTAACCAAACTTTAGGGTTTCACAACTAAGCCTGTTATGTCACTTGTTGGATTATAGCTATCAAGGAAAAGGTAAATCACCGCTAAGTAGCAAGATGAACAAAGAAAAACAATTTGTGATTAATGTTTCATCTTGTTATAAAATCACCATGAATTGGATTTGAACAAGGAACTACATAATATGAATGGAATTACTCCATGAATTAGAGGAAATTAACAATAAAGAGTCATCCATGAAAAAAAATTCAGAATAAGTTTAACCACCAATGGTGGGTGAGAAAAATTTGTCTTGTTCTTGAAGAACAAAAGGAACAACCCTTGGTGAGCCAAGCGGTAAATACCACCCACTTGTACCATTCTCAAGAAGTGAGTATGGATTAGATGCAACAAGCTTGAATGTGGAAGAGGACACCACCTCGACCCATAAACAATCTCAAAATCAGAACAAGCATAGGCATATGGAAATGTTTTTTTGTTCTAATGAGGACCTACTAATCAATTTGAGGTCCATGCTGCTAGGCATTACCAGTGACGATCCACTATGTTTATTTTTCATATGGTTTTCAATAATTCATCATTATTTGTGTCAATGTGTAATTTAAATTAATATACATTTCATGGACATGGAAAGACACATGTTAATTTATTTTTTCATATTCATGTTCTTTCATGAGTATGTGGGAAAAAATGAGGTAATTGTAAAATGGAGATAGTTATTAGGAAAGGTGGGAAATAGCTGTTAAAAAAGTTAATAAAAAAAAGAAGTAATTATGAAGAAAGAAATGAAATAGTTAAACTTGAAAATGAAACAATTATTTTTGAAATTGTCTTTGGAATGGTCCATGGACGACCATATGAAGAATTCCAAAAAATCCTCCAAACACCAATTTTGATTACTCGTCACTACAATTTCCAACAAGAATGACCACTAGAAGTAACAAGCAATAAGAAAAACTCGAAAAACCCAAAATTACAAAATTTGTCAAAGACAAAATCCTAAGGAATTAAGCTTAGACACCATGAAGGGTGGCCAAGAATATTAATAACAACAATACCCCCTACCTATGGGTCTACAGGCATGATGTTGTTAGGGTAGTATGGGTATGGAGAATATTATCTCCTTGGATTCACTGGGATGCTAAGGAACAAGAAGGGTGGTACCACCTCTACATGTTATTGCTAGTGAGCTAGTAGCAACAAAAAGAAGGAGTATCCTTGGAAATAAGCCTAAATGAAGATAAGCCTTTAGAACTATCAAATTTTCAAATTCATTTAATTCTTTTTATTTTTCAATTGATTAAGGCCATGAATATTGACTAGGTTGAAAAAGTCAAAAATATCAAATTGCATCAGATTATTTTCCATGAATATTTATGTATATTCACCACAACATCAAATTTGCATTAATCATTCTATTTGACAGCAATCTAACATTTATTTATTAATGAAAAAACCCAAATGTAATCAGAATTAAATAAAGGTAAGTCTTTAAAATTACCATAATTTTAATTTTATTTATTTATGAAACTTTAGATTGAAGAACTATGATGTTTAAGACGTACGTCATTATGTTATTTATGGGTGGGCACAAGAATGAGTGGACCAATGGTTGACAAGAAAATGTCAATGTTTTTGTCCAAAAGAAGGATATTTTTGATGGGTTATAGTGAATTACAAAGGATTTCCATTGGTTCTTAGGGTATTATTTTCTATTAATCTAAAGCTCATTTAAAGGTCCATTTCATTACACATGTGCATAAGAATAATTCAAAAACATGTTTTTTTCTAGTATTTTATAATTTTTTTCAACTATTTTTAAACTTGTTTTAAAGTCCATAGGTGAAATCTTACAAATGTCATGATGCAAAACTTTTCAAACTTAGTTTTTTCTAATATGTTATCTAAACAAAATCAAGTCCCTAACCAACACATCATAAATGATTGGACAATTTCAAAGTCCATATAATAAATTGTTGTCAAGATTATAGTCTATTATGTTTGATTTTGTAAGTCCACATCTTTTGTGTTTTTTTATTTTGGAAATTTAATAAATGGAATAGATTCATATTCAAGTTGGTATCCTTAAACTAAGTCCCTATACAACAAAAAATTTAATTTGCCTATCAAATTTGATCATTATAATGATAAGCACTCTACAATTTTTTTCAAAAAGTTCAAATATTGGTCCACTCATTCTTACACCCACCCTTATGCCATTTGAAAAACAAGCTAAATTGTTTCTCATGTGAGATGTAAAATTAATGAAAATAAACTACAAATCATGACAATGTTTTCACATTACCTTACACCAAAACATGGCCTCCATGACTAGGACATATGATTGTGTAGTTGAATTGGACTTGTCATAGTGTTAATGCATGATGTCGTTTAGTGGGCAATGGAATTGGAAAGAGGATTAGTAAATGTAAATAGATTAATAATGATGGAGAAAATTATTTTAATGCATTTACAAAATAACCTCATAACCTCTTTTTCTAAAGAAAAAAATAAACAAACAATAGTCAATTTCGATCAAAATTTGAAATTTCAACAACCAAACTAATCCAACCACAAAATCATTGAAGGAAAAGGAAAATTTGTTAGCAACATGGAAAATATTGTAACCTTATTATATTGCATGCAACATTCTAAAAAATTCTTTGTTAGCAAATGGCATTTGAAGACCATGTTCCAATATGCCATTAGGATGTTTATAGAAATGAAGTTAGAATATTAAGTCAATAGGTTCTTTTGCCTTGGCATTCTAAACAATGTTTAGCATTGTTTTCAAATCTAGATTTCAACTACAAAGAAAAAGTAAGGTTAATGAAGGACAAGAAAGTGAAGATATGACTAGACAACTCACAAACAAAACATCAAGTTATTTGCAATGGCAACAAAGTGAAAGTTCGACAAAGTGACCATTAATGAGCTAAATTCAATCATTAAATAATGTTGACCACAAAAAATATTGTGGTAACTATGGATAGGCTTGTGACTCCCTTTTAATCATCATATGTTGATGTATTTCCTTCTTTCCATTGAGTTTTCAAATAAAGTTAAGTATGTCCAAACTCAATCTTGACATTCTAAAAAGTTTTTATCATGTTATGAAGGATATAGAAAAGCAAATGTAAAAACCTAAGTTCAAGCTAGACGATTGATCAAAGCATGTGGAGGAAGCTAAGATGGTTTGCAATTCAAAACCAAAAGAATAAAATTTTAGAAATTTCATTCACATTTTGAAAAAATATTAACATTTTGTTCCAAATTTTGATAATAATTTTTTTTTTAATGATTGTGATTATAGGAATTTTGAATATATGATGACATAAATGACTATGAGGCGAAAGATTTTCCTTGGACATGGAAACCATTAACCCTAAGGTAAGGGTGTTTGAAATTAGGGTTTGTGAGAGGAAAAAGTTTGTGCAATGAAATAATTAATATTAGGGATGAACTTTTTGTTCATTCAAGCTCTATATCATCTTCATCATCCTTATTCACATTCTTATTCTCTTTCTCAATACCATATTCTTTTAACTTGTGAAGGGGATTGGACAAGGAATTTAAACTACAATGACATGACAAACATGTTGGAAGAGTTGAATTTTAACTACAATGTGAGTTTTTCAAAGCCTTTTCAAGTTTATATTCGTTTGTTATATTTTTTCATCTTTTAGTTTTCCCTTTTTACTCACTTTCTTCAACTTTTTTAAAAAAGTAGTTTGGTTCTTCCCAAAAACATTAAAGAATTTGTGCTTTGGGAAAGGATGAACTTGGCCTTTCCCAAAACATAAAAGAGTTATCTGTTTTTGTGGAGGAGTTGAAGTACCTTCAACATCAAAAGTAGTTTGGTTGGTTAAGGAATAGTAAATACTATCACTAGTGAATAGATGGGTAGAAATTGCATGGCTAAAGGCAATTATGTCATTTAAGAACAACAAAATACCCTTGGCCATGTTTGGAACTTTCAAGCTCCAAACATAACAAATAAAAAAAGAATGTTACAAGTAAGCATTTACATGAAATGAAAGAAAAATTGGAAAGCATGAAAAATTTGAAAGAAAACAAAATTTACCTCAAGTTGTTGATATTGTGTGTCCCCCACCTCCTAAAAGAATATCAACATAATGAATATATATGTGTGTGAATCTCAAACAAGAACATTAAGGTTTCCATCACACCTTTGTAATACATTCATATAAACCATGCAATGACGCATGATTTCAAGCACGATTTCTCCTTCTTTTCATTCAATTTGTTTTTCATAGTTTTATGTTTGAAGGCCGAATAGAGAAAACTCAGATCAAAGTTAATTGTTCTAGCCTCTAATTTCACATTTAAATATATTTTGTAATCTCAAATTGATGCTACTAACTTTCCAAATAGATGAATTGAAAAACCATTGAAACCTTATTCAACAATATGGTCTTTCTTATAATTTTAAAGTCATAAAAGGAGATTAGGCATTTTTCTTAAACAAGAACTTACATTCCTTCAACAATACTAAACTTAGATTCATTGAAAATGTTTTAATTCTACATAACTAATGAGATACAAAGTTCTTGCCTTTTCAACTTATAGATTCTCCGTTGAAAAGAGTTGTGTCACATATCTTCTATCCATTGTAGTTTTTTCTTGGCCAACATCTTAATATTCCTCCTTTGTTGTTTGGGGTTTGTCCACTAGAAACTTGATATCTATTTTTTTTATTTAAGAATTTTCAAGGTTTGTTCACCTTCTCCCACCTCCTGCGTCTTAAACCACCAATTTATATGAAAATAAGGTTTTTTCTATAATGGAATAAATAGCGCTTCACCTTTAATAATTGTTTGTCTTTGTGACAAGAAAACACATATGAGTTCCTATTCATTTAGAACAATACACATTTATTATCAACCACTATTGGATGGTTTTAAATATACAATCATGTAATTTTAAATTAATCCATTGCAAAAATTATGTTTAAATAAATTTACCATAATTATGGTCTTATTACTAAATAAAAATTGAATGAAAAATAATCAAATTTTTAGGAATTTTTTTAAACATCTTGAGTAGTTTCCAAAAATATTTCAATTTATTTACATTATGGCAACCAAATTAAATTTCTCAATTTTCTAAATCAAAATAAATAATCGTAGTTTGAAAAAAGTCCAAGTATTCCACCACCAGACAACAAACTTCATTTAAAAAGAAACTCACACATGCGAAGTATTTATAACTTTTCAATATTGTAGCCTTATTTCAAAAATTTCCTTGCATTTTCTTGTTTAAAAAATAAATCCTTAGTATTTGCTTTCTTCTAGAAGAAAATTGAGACCATTGACCTTTTAAAATTAGTTGCTCTATTACTTTTGGGGATATAAATATCATTATAGTTTTGAAGTGTGTCCATAATAAAACGTAAAAAATCTATTTTTAAAATCCTACTTACCATATATTTTACAAAAGTCCTTCATTGCATAAAATAAATTTTGAACCTACTTACATTTTAAACAAGTAAACAAATACTAACTAAAACATTTTTAAAGTTGAAAAGCAATCCATAATAATGAATAGCTATGTATTTATATTTTCTTATAAAAAATGCAATGTAAACTAAATTTTTCATGGGTTATATTCTTTTTTTATGTCTACTTTCATCTAGCCTTGACAAGGTTAAAAATATGTACAATTTATCATGTTCACACCATGCTAGGACATTATCTTGACGTTAGGCACTATTGCATTTGTTGTTTATGTCATTGCCCATGATTTTCAGGTCAAGGATGAAGTGATTAGTGTCACTTCAAATCAAGATACTACATTCATAAACTTGTGTGACTCTTTCAACATGCTTGGAACATTGCCAATCTCTATACACCCCTTTAACTATTCACTTTTGAATCATAATGTTTCTAATGTTCCATTCCAATCCTTTCCACAAGTTGCCTCGAAACTTTCACACTTATTTTCTTAGTGTCATGGATTGCCTAAAAACAATGTATTTTGCCCCCCATAATACCTTGGAGTTGAAAGAATTGAATTACAATACGTTCCATATTAAGAATATTCCTTTCATTCCACCCATTTTTAATGGTGATGTTTTTTTTTTAACTCCCCCATGTTGATAATCCAAATGGCCATCGTGACTAAACATAATGAATGGATAGGAAGTATGACAAGCATTCTTGATGACAAATATCAAAAATGATTTCAACTTTACTTTCCACAAGACAAGGTGTTTAGGTCAATTGCAATGCTAGAACAAGCTCTATAATTACTTCATTATGAATGGGAGTTGTAATGAAACCACTTGGATTGGCAAAAGTGTTCACCAAGGATCATTTTGCTCCTAGTCCTCCCTATTGTAAAATCTGTAATGTGTTATTATTTTATGTTAACACATGTGTAGTTCACATGTATTATGTCATGCATAAGCATGAATATTTGACTTGAGTGGAAATTCACCTAGGTACACATGATCATCCTATGGCAAAAAGCATGTGTAGAGAACTCATGGACCAAATCAAATCTTTGGTCCATGAAAATGACTCTTGCACCCCATTGGCAATTGCATTGGCTACAAGTAAAACTTTTTGTCCTAGCACTTGCTCAATGAGGATGGTGATGGGTCAATGGAACTTTTGAAAGGAAACAAATTATGCCAAGTGATGGACAAGTTCACAACCCTCTGTTCTCCCAATGTCAAGAACTTGGTTGCATCCTTTAAGCATCCTCTAGGTAATAAAGGGTACATCTTTGGCATTTTGGCTCTCAAGGCCAATTGTGGTTATGATTACATTCAAATTAATTATTTGTTAAGACAATAATGTGGAAAATGTTTTTATTCAAGATGTTTATAGATGGAAACAATAGTGGATGTGACTTGGTGAAGCAAATGTAACCTGGTAAGGACCTCCAAATAACTTGGATCATGTTTGATCATGTGAAATGTTTCGAAGGCTAAATGACCTTCGTGTACCATGTGTATGATCCAATCTACTATAAAGTGATGATGATTCCATTTGTAACACATTGTAATTTGAATACACATAGATTCAATGCGTCTTTTAGCGAAAATAGAACAAGGTGATGTTGAAGAAAAGAAGGGTGTTTTTGATTTGAACTTCAAAGGTTTCATGGTTGACAATGTTCAAGCCAATGAGAATGCAGTATGAATCATGTATGGTAGTGAAGATCCTGGTAGTGAACCCTAGGTTAATAGGGAACAAATGTCTTATTTCCACTAGACTTAATAGACACACAAAACAACAAATCAAACTAGAGCTTCATGAACAACATAAAACCTTGTGTTATGAATATAAGAATGCCATGTCGTTGGAAGAAGAAAATGTTTGCTATGCAACTATTTGATGCTCATGGTATTCCTTGGGGGTTACAGGTGTAGTTGGGCTTCAAGAATTGGAAAATTGGCTCAGTTTTTGGCACCTTTGTGTCAAACAATGGGGAGGTTTATGATACATGTAATTTTCCCATCCCTCCTTTGCATTTTGCAACTCATCTTGTCTTCATGGATTTTTTGCAATATGTTAGAGCTCATTTGAAAATGACGTTATAGACATATATTATGTTTTGTAAAAATTGACTCTTGAGGAGTTTCCAAACATGGCCACCTGCAACCTGTCATAAATAGTGCATAAAATACAACTTCAACATTTGGGGGAAAAGGAAGCTTGTTTGCACATTGCAACTTTTGGTGATTATGTTCAAACTTTCAAGCAAACGACATTGTATTACCATTTCAAGAAAGGTGGTTCATTAAATCAAGGGCTTGATAGCAGTGAATTTCTCAATGTGAAGCAACCTAAATCAGTGGCCCAAAGCAACTTTTAAATGCAATTTTGAAAGATACACCAAGCCCATCTTTCACAATTAAAATCGCACACATGGAAAAGGAGGAAATCTTTGGCTCTCACAAACAAAAGCTAGACTTGCCTTTAGGATCAAAAGGAGATTCACATAAGCATGATTTGGTCAATTTTGTTCGCCCATGAATCAACATTGAAACTGGAAAAATATTGCATGTGCAAATTAAGCAACCTTTTCCTAATTTTGATCAAAATGAAATTGTGGATATCATTGATGGATGTGTTGAGGTCATGGAGGCATCCTATGGAGATGGAATTTGGCATATATTATGATGTCCCTAATTTCACACACGATAAGGTTCAACATTGTAAAAAACCACCAACAATTCTTGTACAACAAGGATTATCATCAAATCAACTGCCATTGGTGTTCATGCCCCTACTTACTTCGGTTTGTCCTCTTAGTTCATAGGTGCACCTTTAAAGCTTCACAAGTTATGGTTTTGTGCAAATGACATGAATTGTTGTGTGGGGGGTACAAAACATAAGTATGTAGTCGAAAGACCAGTGGTTCTTTTTATTTGGCCTATGCAAGAAGGGACCAATCTTTCACAAGATTGAAATAATTTAAAATTGTCCTTCCTAACGATGTGTATAAAAAGTGTGAAGATGTGGCATACTCTCACATTTGAGGTTTGTTTTAGTACATGTATAAGGTAATTAAATTTCTACCATCATCCATTTATTGATGTCCATGTCTCAAGATTCAATTTAAGAAAACTTGGTTGATAATTATTATTTTTCCATCTTTATGTATAGAGGGAAATTTTTGTTGCAATTGATATGGTTGTCAAGTTAGATTAGAACGAGGTTTCTAACTTGATGGAGAATGTTCACTTAATAAGATCCAGGAATTCATGGAGAAGGCCATGAACATGTGGAAAAGGATCATTATTTTACATTTTGCAAACGTTAACCTATATGTGATCCTTCATTTGGGCCCAAGTTCCTCCATGAAATACATGTTCATTACGACTCCAACTCTAAGCAGAAAATGTTCAAAAAAAAACTTCAAATGCTTATGTATTCTTTTATCAACCATTAGCAAAAGGTCACTTGGCTCAAAAGATGGAACAAGTTGGGTGTTTTTTAGGAAACTAAAAAGTTCCCAAAACAAGGTTTCTTGAACTCCCAATTTGATAAGTGGTTACACTTGAGGCAACATTTCAGCATCAAGTTGATATGTTGCACTCTTGAAAATATGTTTTAATTTTACTTAAGATAATTGCACAATTAGATTTTAAAATCTAAAAATTCCATTTCCTTTGATTGAAATAGAAGTTTTCAAAAATGACGTGATGCACCCAATTTGTGTTCGTCATGATGTTAACATTTGTCTGGACATTTCATGTCCATTAAAATACTAAAATGTTATGTTGACACCCATCGAAATTTGAACCAAGGACTTTGCATGAAATACATGTGACTAATATACTTTCGAGCTTTGACTACAACGATGTTTTAAAAAACTTTGTTGTTTTCCACACAACAATCAACCACGCAAGCATTGCACTATTGTCTAGTGGCTCTATGCATCTGACAAAATTCCATGAAGGATATTTAGTGTCTTGCATAGGAAATTACCTTCAACCACATCATAGTCAACATGAAGGTTGCTTTGAATTAACTTATTGAAGCCAATAAAGGTGGCCAAGAGTCAAAAGAAAAAATAGGTACTAAACTTTGCTAGATTATAATTGAATAGAACACAGGGGAATAGGCTTTGAATTTGATCACATAAAATTGCCTTCTTAACGAAGGTTGCCCTTCAATCAAAAATTTAATCATCAAATACATAGATAGGTGTGCAAAATTCAAGTACATCCACAAGTGTGGTTCCAAGTCTGTCACCTTGAATCTTGGCACAAATGTATCACTAATAGTAAAAAATTACACAATATACTATTAAATATGAACTTTGCACCTTTGTGTCAAACAATCATAAGTAAATTTTTTTTCTAAAATATGCTTCAAAAGTGAATATAATTTTCATCAATCTTCATGCATGTTTATGGACATCAAAAAATTTTAAACTACTTAGATAGAATATGAAGTTATACCACATCTAATATAGGTAACTTGCAAAAACCATAAGGATTCAAAAACTCAAATTTTTAATTCTTTGATTCCTTCCAAAGTTTGTCATTTCAAATGGGGATGACTAATGTAGAAAAACCTTTTGTGAATTGGAATGCAAATGTGTAGCAATCTCATGTTTATCATGCTAGCTATTTATATAGATGAAGCCCATGGTGAACCAACACCTAGTACCTAGACTAGTATTTTGACCAACTAGAAAGTAGCTGACCACTTCCAAAAATGGTCCTTCTTCTTGACAAACTACCTCCCCAAAATAAGTCCCTTGGTTTGCTTTTTCCATTGTTTTTTTTCTGTGTGAGTCTACACACTAATATTATGTCACCCTACGATGTTAAACACTTTGTTGCTTACTATTCATCATGCATAGGAAAGTGGATAAGGAAAATGAATATGGATTTCAATGAAATTAGGCATTTAGGTTTTTATTTATTAATTAAGCTAATCAATTGAGGATCGGTGGAATCAAAATGTGCATATTGGACTTGGAATCTTAAGGTGCACGTATATTTGAGCTTCATCATCATTGTTTAGAGTTTGAGTAATAAAGGAGAACATTTCAAGCATTGGCATTGTTAAAGTGTGGTGTTTACACATGCTCTTCCTATGTTGTTTAAATTTGAAAGATTTTTTGCAAAGATATAATGTTTTAGGTTTCATGTTTTGCAACTTGAGGTGTCAAAACCTTTGATTTTTGAAAACTTAAGCAATTTTCAAGCATATTTTTTCAAGAATTAGGCATTATAGGTAGATAGGTAAATATTAAGCATGTTCCCATTTATTTAATTTTGATTTACCTTGGTATGCAGGTACCATCAGTAATTTGATTTTCCTTATAAACCTAGTTCATTGTGTGTTGTATACATCGAAATGACCTTTAGTAGTATGAACAACCTTTTTTTTGCTAACTATATGTGGCTAATGTGAAAAATGAAAAGCGTTAGAATAAAGTTTTTTTGAGATTTTCAATAGTCAAAATTTGACCAAATTCAAAGAAAAATCGCCAGATTTCTATACATGGTTCAAGTAAGCAGCCAAAATATAGGAGGTTATCTAAATTTCTTAGTAAATCATATTTAGCTTGTAATCAAATTTGGCTGCATCTTCCTTCAGATCATCACCACTTTGGCTATTGACAAAAAAACCATTCATCATGAGAAAAAATATATAAGTAAATAAAGACCCCAAGTTTATAATGGGGGTATTAGCCCAGGCCAAAAATGGTGATGAATAATTTTGGAAATAAAAATTTCATGTAGCCAATGGTAAGGTTCAACATTCACTCAAAGTGCTTTGATTTTTTTCTTTCAAGTTTTGGTGGGGATGGGGTGGGGGAGGACCTTTTTCTTTTTTCCTTTATTCCCAACATGTTCCTTTCAAGTTCCCAATGGGTTCCCATTAGGTTCCCAATATTTTCCCCAAGGGTGTTCACTATAACACTTCACTTTAATCCCATATGTTTTGCCCAAAGTCTTCCTCTTCTCACTTATATAGGTGGGCCAAAGGGGGAGGCACTCCATGTTTTCATAGATTTTTCTATTTTGGGGAGCTTCCATAGTTTCAATTTTTTTTTTGCTTTGGGCCAATCAAATTGGCTAATTGCAAAAAAAAAGGGGGGGGTTGGACTTGTACCAAATTGCTTCAGTGCCTTTGTGAGAGTGAGTGTATAACAACCCATTACACATTTTGGGATATTGTTACAACTATTATTTAGGAGATCAAAATTCATGTTCAGAAGGAGGTCTCCCACCTTTTCTATCGTCATGTTTGATGACAAGTGCATATTATTATCATTAGAGACAATTTTCAAACTTTAATGGATGTTGTCATTGCTAATTCGACTCGAACAAATATGGTTCAATGAGAATTGACGACAACACATGCAGCGATGATGGTTGCTCAAGAAAAGATGTGATCATATGTTGAATGAACATCAAATGATGATTTCATTCCCCTTGCTATTGAGACATATGGATGCTTTCATTTTCATTTTGATTCATTTGACCGCTTGTGGATAAACCAATATCATGTGTCATTAGTGGTCTTCTTTAGTTCTCTTGATGCTTGTTTTTTTATTATCAACAACATGTGTCCGTAACCCTACAACATGTGTAAACCATAGTGATTTTTCAACAAACTATTGTATTTGGTCGAGGTTCTTCATCTTTTTCACACATCATAGCTAGTGCACCTTTGTCACTAGCTAATCTATGACATATGGCATCTCTTTCATCTTAGGTCTTCTTTGTTAATGTTGATCATCATTTTGTTGCCATAGGTCCTATCTGCATAGGTTTTTACTTTATTTTTGTTGATTGTTTGCTTTTTTTTTCTTTGGGTTGTGTGCCCTTGTGCTCTCGTTTGCCTTGTACTTTTGATAGATGCATTCTTATCCTTGATTTTTATATACAAGATTTTTCTTCCTTTTGATGAGCCGCATAACTTTGAACTGAATGTGTTGCACATGGGTTGAAATGCAAAGCATGGTCTTCATGGTGTTTTCTAGATGCTATTATACCCCTGTCCCATTTGTTGTACTTGCTCTACACATTGAATCACCATAAAAGTGTCCTTTCACTTCGCAATTTCCCCTTTAGTTTCTCCTTGGGTTAACATTCCAGTACTAAGTTTACATCACTACAAAAAACGAAAGAAAGTAACTAATTTTTTTCCCACAATTTATTGTCACTTTTTGGACCAAAAAATTGGGAATGTTTTGGGTTTGTTTATTGTAAATTCAATTTCTATTTTTCGAAAAAATTCACCAAATTTTTGCACAAAATTGAAAATAAAAACCATGATATGAGTGTGTATTATGTATGCTTTAGAAATTATGTGCTATTTTTCATGGTTTTGGTAAAGCACTCTTGAAGTAGCTTGTGAAGGGTAGGAAAAAAAAATATTCTTGCTTGCACATTGACAATATGCAATATTAAAATAATCTTGGATTGGAATTTGTTTATTGTTTACTGTTTACAATTTTACGTCCGTTTGGAATTAGAAAGTCCATTAGACGAAAGCTAGATCATGGAGGACAGATTATCTTCTGTATTGGCAGCATGCCACAAATTTGGCTAGGGCGACCATGTTTGTAGCCTGCATGAGTTCAGCAAGAATGCTCATGTGGGTGAAGGGGTAGGGTTGAACAAAAGTGTTCCCTAACTTTCTATGTATTTGGACAGATAAGGAGCAAGTGCTTTTCATCCTCAACCTTCCCCAAGTCGTAGCCTCGACAAAGCCTCTCTGTGTATGGCACGCCCTTCCACGCACCTAGCATTGCTTCAAGCTACGTGTTGTCACACCAAAATCGGGCTAGAGCTTTTCGCAGCTGAACACAATTGATGTCACATAAGTAGCTTTCACTTTCGTACGACATACCTTTGAAGCACAAGTATCTTGTTTGCATGTTGGTCCCAATCTCGCGGTTGGTAAAAAACTTTTTAATGAAAGCTAATCACATATTATCCTTCACCCTTTTTACATTCAACATTGTGTGGGGAAAACTTGGAGGGGGTGGGGCCCCAACTTCCTAGTTGGTCGGGCCTCTCATCATAGATCTACCACCAACCGGCTGCACTAGTTGTAGCATGGCCAACTTAGCCATTTGAGCTCCCATTCGTATGTTGTGCCTGTTGTAACAAAGTACTTTGTTCTCCGCCTAACTTCTTACCCTTGCTAGATGGGTCGGATGTATGTGCGTTGACCCAGGAACTATTCCCAGCTGCAATTGAATAGTCCTTGCTTGGAGCGCACGGGTCGTTGCAAGTTGAAGTGTCGTTTCCAATGGTGATTGAGCTGGAGGTATAAAACGTGCCACCTCTTGGGGCTAATTCTAGAATAGCCATTTTTTCATGGATCTAGCCCAACATTTCTTGCCTGCAACAAGCATAACAAGCTGGGCTTCCCGTGCCTTTCATAAGATGTGGTATTTAGTGATCGTGCTCACACGGTTATAGTACAATAGTGCTTGTCCCCATGCAAAGTGTTCAAAAGGTAATTTACAAAATTCTGCCAACACGATGGACATGTTGGTTGTTTTTTGCACCCCGAGTAGGGACTTGAGGAACCCTCGATACACTACTTTAATAACCTCTATTTTTTTAGAGTCCACCCAAACTTCACAGGCGTAACTTACTGTGGAACGCACCAATGTGTTGAAGAGGTCACATTGTAACTTAACATCCATAATACGTAGTTCCGCACAGTGGTGGTTCAATGCAAATAGCGAGCGCCTACTAGCAGCTGGTAGATGTTCCATTGCATTATCCAGGTTCGGGGTGGTCTCGAACAAGATCCCCAAGTATTTGAAGGTCTACACACGTTCAATAATGTCACCTTCAAACACAAACTCTTGGCATGGGTCAACAAAATTGAACACCATGACTTTTGTTTTTTTCACGTTCACTGTAAGTCCACGTTCAACACATAACTGCTGGAATGCGTCTAATTGTTGTTGTAGTCCCACCTTTAATTCCAATGTTAGAACAAGGTCATCTGCAAAAAACATCAACCATACGTGCACATCTGATAGGGTCGGTGCATCGCATTTTTCTGCCATCTAAGTGCCCCTCTAGGGCATCCAAATATAGCCCAAATAATAGGGGGCTGAGAGGACAACCTTGTTCACACCTTGCTAGCACTTGAAGCTGGAGGTGACATCCGCTTGGGTGGTTGATGCGTACGGTATCCTTGGCATACATTGCCTGTAAGCATCGCAAGAAGCGTCCCTCCACCCCAAGGCCAGCCAACACCTGCCACGACACTTCACGCGGCATAGTATCGAACGCATTTTTTAAGTCCACAAAGTAGCAATAGAGTGGCTTCTTTTTTGCCTTGCTTTGTTCTATCAGAGTTTGCAATATGAAGAGTTGGTCAATAGTGTGGTAATCTTTGCGAACCTAGCTTGACCTTTGGCACACAACCCATGTTGTTCGGCCCACTCGCTCAACCTTTTGTCAAGGATCATAACGAACAACTTTGCTAGGATAAGCCTAATCGTTATCCCCCTATAGTTGTCAAAATTTGGAGGCATCGCCCTTGTTAAAGAACGCATGGACCACCCTAGTGGAAAGGGCTTCTGGAAAGCCTTCTGCTAGAAAGCAATTGAATGCTGTCAATAGTGGCATGTGTAGCAACTCTCCCACATCCAAAATGAACTTAGCTTTCATACCATCCAAATCGGTAGCCTTGTTCCTTTGTAACTTTTTCAACCCCTGAAGTAGCTCAGCAAGTGTGATATTTGTGTTCAGGGTGTGGCTAGGTGGAGGTTCGGTCACCTAAGTTGAATGATCAGTTCACAGCCATATGGGTGGCGGAGACTGGCCAACTAGCGCACTGAAGCCTTCCAAAAGCGTAGTTGCATTGATCTTGTTCACAACGGGTGCCCTTGGTTGGTACCTTTTTCTAGAATGAAAGCGCATCCACCTTAGTAAGTGCACACATATGTTGAGCTCTTGCAGTTTCCTAAAAAAATCTTTTCCTTTTGAATAAATTTTTGAGTTTACTTTCCTGATGTTTAGCGGTGTGTGAGTCGAGGTTGGCTTTGAACCAGAGCCTTAGTTCACGTTTTGTTATATGGCAGTCAATGTTAAATCAGGGTTTATGATAGTGTCTCTTTCTACAGCTCCCTCTCGAAGGCTTGTTGCTAAAAGTAAACTTTGTTGTAGCACCCACGCATTGTTACAATAGGTCAGCTAATTCATATGCCCCCAGATGCCCAATCGAGTTAACAACCTTCAAGTTTCCAAGACTTGTTGTTAGGGCAAGTTAATACTCTTCAACTTTTGATTTATCATAGTTGAACCTAGGTAAGATTTTTTTTGTTACCATCGTATGTTGTGGTTCAACAAAGCTGCAATCGATGTTCAACTATAGGTGCAACGGCCTGTGGTTAGAGTCTCCCCTCATCACGTGGTAGCGAGTGTCATTTATTATCACCTTGAGGTGTGACGTAGCAGCTTGCCAAACTGTAGGTGAGCCAACAATATAATCGATAGTGTTGCGCCCTCCATTTGTCAAACAAGTGAACTCCCTTGATTCGTCGCTAGGTGTCCGGCCATTAAGGATGAACAACCTAGCGTCACAACATAGGTCCAAAAGCTCGCGGCCCCAGCCACCAACACTAGCGTCACGGTTTTGTCACATAGCCATAACGTTTGGTTGCTCAGACTCAGCGAGCTCAGGCGCTTATAACAGTTCACAAAGGTCGCTAATGTCAATGGTATTTGGTAGTGCTGTAGTATGCGCATTAAAATCCCCTCCCAATAGTACTATGCCCCCTAGAGTTTGAACTTCAGCAATATTTACTACTAGGTTTTGGAACAGGGATTTGTTCTCGTGTTTGGAACCAATAGAGGTAGCGTACACCATGCAGACAAACAAGTCAGGGGCAACACCCTTACTGACCAGTAGCCATAGATAAGAATCGTTGCTTCCTTCCTTCCATTGTGATAGGTTTGGCCTAAGGTGGCTATGAAAATAAGCAACAACCCCCCCGTTATGTTTTATCACTTTTGTATTTCCTAGCTACATAGTGCGTGCTATCGCAAGTGAATCAAACCCTTCAACATGTGACAAATGTTGGCCTGGGAAATGCCAAGTTTCGGTTAATAAGACGAGGTTAGCACCTTGAAACAACTTTAGTATTTGCACCCCTGTTTCCAGTTTATTTACACCACCCCCGTGCATGTTCCATAATACCATGCATAGGTCTCTTTAGTCCCTGCGCCCTTAGATAGAGGAGGGCGGGCAAATCTGAGTGCCGATGAAAAAAAGCTCGACTGTGCGCCAGAATGCGCGTTTGTTTACCGCTTTGGCCTCTTTGAACAACGGCCATAGCTCTGACTTGCACGCTTGTTGTGTGGGCATGAAGTCTTCATCCAGGCCCAACTTCATCCTTGCTAGGCCCTTGCGCCTTCGCAGCGTAGCCTGACGATCCTTGTTCGTTATAAATTTGAGCAGCACCGTGTCGGGGCACACGATTGTCGTCGAGGTGGAGGCCCGCGAAATTGCAGGCCGTTGTTGCGTGGTAACAATGACCTTGACGCGCAGACTCATTTGACCCTACAACAACTCTGTGTTGAGTCGTTACACCAACTCATTTTCGATTTCGCCCTCTTTAGCTTCAAAGCCTGTGAGGCGTAGGTTGAGCTTGCGCTCCTTCTGTTTGGGCGCGTTAGCCATGGTTTCCACAACTCGGCTAACCACCTGATGCACGTTCTTGGGCATCACCATGGTCCACTTAGGCTCCTTTGCAAACGTAGCCTTGGTTGTGACAGTCGCAATTGCCTCGCATTTTATCAGTTGGGTATCCGCAAGGTTACTAGCGGCCATGAAAGACATAATGTTTTCGATGGTTGCTTCCATCTTGGACAACTGCATGTCAATAGGTGAGCTATCAGTCTTGAGGCCCATGATTAGCTAGTGCCCGACTAGGGCTACTTGGTAGACCACCAGGGGTGCATTGTCTGGGACGTTGAACCCAACGTTGCTATAGTACGTCTTGGCAGTGTCCTTTTTCAACGTGAAAATGTCTGATGCTACAGTAAAAGGACACAACAGCGATGTGGCATTGAGCGCCATCATGGAGTTCTTCAAATCTTAAACCCTAAATCAATGTTTTTGAGAAGTCAAAAAACACATGAGTTTTAGCCCAAAAAAAAAAAAAAAAAAAAAAAAAAAAAAAAAAGGGCCAACCCCACAAAAAACCCAAAAAAACAAAAAAAAAAAAAAAACAAAAAAAAAAAAAAATTAA
>Ga0116229_10004560_pt1 | contig 22707 bp, 14 predicted proteins | sample S1TSphgellanicum_3_FD_87313 | JGI IMG/M metagenome (GOLD analysis project Ga0116229, IMG submission 87313) | Host-associated microbial communities from peat moss isolated from Minnesota, USA - S1T2_Fc - Sphagnum magellanicum MG | ecosystem: Host-associated > Plants > Peat moss > Unclassified...
AAACATCTTGCTCTTTCCAACCAGTTTCACTATTCCTCAGCTTGCATTTCTCTGATCAAGCTCTGAGCTCCTCTCTTGAATTCTCTTGCTTTCAATAATACCAAGGTTGCCTGTGTTCACTAATAACAGGGCATGTCTGTCACCACACTGAGCAACTGATCAATGCACGGAGCAAATGCTATCTTGCCACACCATCTGTGCCTATCTCCAGAATTTCCAATGTCCCCAACAGTATTTTTTATCCACAGGCCAAACTTTGTCAAACAATGGGCAGAAGAACATTTCTGGAATTTCTGCTTCAAAAGTCACAGGTGCCCGGGATTGAGTGTCTGCCTAGGAATCTCAGAAGTTGTTCAGACTCTGTTCTGTAGTGTAAATTCAGACAAGGGAGTTTTCCCTTCGTATGATATGTCTCTTGCCCTTCAGATAATAGCATGAGAGTGCCATTGGGTTTCTCATGTGATGATACCCTGGCACCTACAGACCCAACTTAACAACAACAATGAAGCTACCTATCAGGCTACTGCACTTCAGTTGCAATCTCACTTGGGTTTGAAAGTTGGAGTGAACTTCAGAATGCTCTCACTTCTAAAATGACATGAACCTTCCTTTCCTTTCATCATATTGTTTTGCGCTAGGCTCAGGCTCTCTCTATGTATTCCTGGAATCTCATTACTGTTGGTGCAGTTCAGTGGACCAAAACTGTGAAAATATCACTCTCTTGAGGGCACTGCAACGCTCCAGTTTCTCTATAGCTGGCAACCTTTAAGCTTGTGCAACTTTTCCACCCCCTAAAGCTGTCGTCTACTCTTGGAAATTATGTCTCCAACAGTTCCACATGTTTCCTTTGTCCCCTCCCCAGTCCTCACCCCTTGTCCCTTCTTCATTGTAGTTCTCTGCATTGGATGGGTGTGTGTCTCTTGTGGTGGTGCGATTTTGATTTCTGCAACCCTGCTAGCTAAAGCTTCCATCTGTATTTCTGAGAACCATTCAACACTGAGAAATAATTGAGCCCGACTGTCCTGGAATACAGATGCTGGAGAATATCACAGGCCCAATGGTGATTTATGCAATTGCAAATTGCCTTTGGAACCCTGGCAAGGAAAGGAGCTCTAAGATGCACTACATATTAGTAACTCACAAAACTGGTCCCAATCTTCTGCCCCCTCCTAACTACTGCCTAGAGATATCACAAAACTCTGTAATCCAAAGCACCCACTGTAAATGCCTCCTCTGTAGATCAACCTATTGCAAATTGGTGCAAATGTGCAATCAAGCACTGTTCTGTCACATACAAGGAATTGATCTCAGAAATCCAGCAATTACAGTTGAAGCAAATGTGGAACCCTTTTACTTTCTCTTAGAGCATTCCCAGCAGCTTCTCTATTTGTGCTTGCTCCAATATCTCCACATCCAAGATACCGTCATAAATTTTTCTCCTCCTGAGTCCTCACTCTTCACCCATTCCAGTGAAAAAACTTGGTCTTTCAGTGAGCTGGGAAGAAAAAATATGAACGACACTTACACAAGCATGCTTATATATCTGCATTTCAACTGAAAAAGTCTCTACTTTCCCAACACCCTGCTCTCTCATAATTGTCCTCTTCTGCCCAAAGTTCAGTCAAGGTTTGGGGTCTCATTTACAATCTACATAAATCTTTGACACTCCATTGTGCATTGTTTGTGCATTGTTGGACAATGCTGAGCTACGTGTAATGCTTTCCTGGATTCTTGTTTCATGGAGAAAAGGACTTCTTGCTGGCTGGTGCGACCCAGCACCCACAGAGGAGGTCTTTCTTTGTAGGTCTGAACTGAAATGCACACCACATACAAAAAAACTACCTAAAAATTGGTAATTTGTTCGATTTGACCTCAATTTATTTTTGATAATTATTTTGATTTGGTGTTAAAAGAATACTGAAATTTAGTGTGGATTTAAGGTTGGCTCCCTAACATAAAACTATAAGACCTTAAGTGTATGTTATATGAGGATTTGGTCATTGGATTGTAATGTTAAACTCAAGTCAAAACTCCAAACCTCTTAATGTAAGTTCAAAGTTGAAGGGATATGGTAACATCACCAACACAGTTCCACACATTTTGTGCATGAGAAATTAATCCAAAATGGAAAATTAATGCTTCCTAAAACTTTAAGCTTTACGGTTGTGGCCTATTCAATCACTTCTTTTCAATTTAAAGAGTAATTTCCCAAAGGAAAAGAAAAACATTTCTTCATAATATTGCACAATCTATATTATTATTTTCTGCATAGTTTGTATTTGAATGATGTATGTTTTCAGATGTGGGGAGTCCAAATTATGACATTCATTATTCATTCCATAGCGAATACTATATAGCACTCATCAAAGTACTACTTACTTTACTTGATTCACATGAACCAAGTTATAGTTTGGTAAAACTTGTGTGAGTTCCTCCATTTATTTTTTCCTTCTCTAGCCTAGTCTCTTTCCTCTAAGAATGGTTCTAAGGATTCTTTTTCCTCCTTAAGCTACATATGTACCAATGGTAATGTGCTTGGAGTAGGTGTAGCCATGGAAACTCGACCCTTGGGTAAAATTTGAGGTTTATTAAAGTTATCCTTAAAATAACCTTGCCTTTGAGTCCCTGTTTCACTTTGAATCCTTTTCTCATCCTTAAGTATTAGTCATCCAAAAACAAAAAAAACCAGATTCAAACAAAGATGAATATTTTTTTATAAAGGGAGTTGAAGAGCGATAGTTTTTTCATGAACCGCCATTTAGTACACTACATTCACAACAATGTAAACCAAAATAAAATGAAATGAAAATCAAAACTCAAGTTGGAACTCATTTTTACCTCCAACCTATTGAGAAAAGGGAGTTTCAAGCTTTGCTTATTACCAATGTATTTTTTTGGTTATTAGGTGTTGATCTCAACCTAAGTTCACTGCCTTAATGGGAAAACTGCTACTCTTCACCTGGAGTCCTCTTTCTCTTGTGGATATTTTTCTTATCAACTAAGTTTTGAACTCAATTTGTAAATGGCATTTCAATTAGCCAAACATGACTGGTACCTCAAAAACAAGGATACTAATTTGTGAAAGAGGATTCTTCAAACAAAATTCAGTCCAAGGTCACTTTTTGTTTCACTTGAAGTTGAAAATGTCACATGCTTCTTGCAAAAGTGTTACAAGGGGACCAAAGGCCAACTTTGGAAGGTGCATGTGGGCCATGGCATGAAGAACCACCAAATCTTTCAATACATTAAAGCATCTCTACATGCACCTCTTATGGGGGCCTATTCCAAGGTCTATGACATCCAACATAGAGTGTTAATTGTTTTCCCATCCCCAACCCATACACATGAGAAATTGAACAGCTTAAGGTGAGAGATCATTTTAAATGCAACCACTTGATTGGTAATCACTTTAGTCCACCAATCAAGAGCGGTCATTTTTTGTGTATAGTGCATTTGAAAAAACACTATTGTGTGCACATTTACTAAACCAAAACCTAATTTTACCCTATCTAGATAGTAGGAACAATAGTTTGGTGTTATACACCACTATACTACACATACACAATAGCTTTTGGTTTTTCAAATCATAAGATTTTGTAAAAGAAATTCTTATTGCACACACAATAAAATTGGAAAAAATAAATCTTGAACCCCTCATGTTTATCATGTGTCCTATTTCAATTTCATTATGTTTGAAAAAATTGATAAATTACGTAGTTAAATTTACTTTGGCCTTCGTAACACATTCTGCAACCATTTATTGTCATCCATGCATATATGCTACTTATTTGGATAAATGGAATCCAATTTTGTAAAAAGGTAAATTACTTTGTGTTGGATTTGATGCGATTATGTAGTCATTGCAATATGGGTGCAAACTCTGTTAATATAATTAGGAAAATGTTGAACATAGTTTGAGGTATTTAATGTGGCATGTACAAAAATCTTGTGTACCATATATGTATCATATTTTATAACTTTTACATGTTGCATAAATTGACCAATATAACATTTCCTCCTGGTGCTATCACATGTCATTTTTTTATATCATGGCATATCACACATTATAATTAAAACAATGTTTTTTGATGGCAAAAAGTCACCAAATTTTGACTTGAATTTGGGTCTTGCTACCATTCCACTAAATTTTTAAAGAAATTTTCAAGGCAAGCTCACTCAATGCCTCCCTAAATGGCTTCCTTTTCATTCTTTTTCACTAAACTCAATTATAGTATAACTTATTTGTCGTAACATGGTTTGAATTGTTTTGTGTTTTTGTACATAATTTTAATAGTTATGTTGGCATTATATTTGGCTTTTGACTACCCATCAAAATGTCACCATTGAAGCAACTTTGTAAAATCTTTTATAAAAAAACCTTGAATTAAAAGGCTTATAAGGGCCATTGGGCAAGGTTAGAGAAACAAATGGAAATTTTGGGGGGGGGAAAAAAATTTGGTGGCATGGTGAACACTATTTATAAAGGTGCGATAAAGTGTTGTAATAAGATATTGCTTATTAGCCACCTACACTTTTGACCTGTGGATGTGACTAAAAGAAGCACGAGATGTCTTTGCTATTGTGATGAATTTTATTTCAACTAATTAGGAGGCAAAACATGTCACCATCAGCTTGTTTAAAGTTTTAAACATAAGCAATGCAGCTATGGTTCCTAAATTATAGAAACTATTGGACAAGTTTTCTTTAACCCATAAAATTATTGCTTTTGTTGAAGATGAAAAGTCCAACTTGCAAGTGTGTGCAAGTGCCCTAACTTCTATTGTATCATGCAATAATATGGACTTGTTGGATCCATTTGATGGCACTTGTTTTGAGCATGCATTTTCAATAGTATGCAAATATGTTAATGTAGATGAAAAAGTGCCTATCGATCTACCCTTTGTATTTGTAAAGGTGGTTCATCTTCCATCCAAAACTATATAACTTGGCCCTAAAAAATCAAGCAAGGGTAGGCAAGCATGGAACAAAGCTTGCATTGAATCTAGATTACAATCGAAAAAATTGAACACACTAATGAAAAAAAAGTAAGTTCATTCTTTATGTTTTATGACAATTTTCTTTCACAATATTTACTTTTAGTTTTTGGTTTTCTCTTTGACTAATTTCTAGTTTTGTGATTAGATTCATTTAGGTTTATTGAGTTCATGAATGTGATTTTATTTTTTGTGTTGTTAATGGCAAATTTGCAAATCAAGTTTTATTCTTCCAAGATGCCTTAACTTTTTGGAATGCCATTGCACTATGCTATAATCAATAGTGTGTGGCATTGCGATCTCATGTACCATCTCTAAAATTAACATGGGTTGTGTGTGAAGCTATGGTGAAAGTCTTGTCCCTAATTGTTAGTGACTATGTTTTAAACCAAAATTAGGGATTAGTGTTGCAATCAAACACTTTGCAATTTGTTATATCGACTTGTCAAGATATTTAAAAAGAACTACATTCCAAATTATTCCTAATAACCTTGTAGAAGAGGATTTTTGTTGTCATGAATTAAAGGAATTCATGGTCCACACAAAACAACAAATTTTGGAGGTTTTTATACCTTTTATTTCCTTTTTGCATTCATTTGATAAGAAAAGAGGCCATAATATGTTGAATGTTTGATCCAAGGTTTAAAAGCATGTGGTTAATTACTACATTTTTAGGTGATGAAAATGTTGTTGTTATTGTTGTTGAATATGATAAAAAAATTCTTATTGCATTTACTAACAAAAGTAACCAAGTTGTTGATGCCTACTAATGTTGAAAAAGTTGAAGATCTACAATCTAAAGGCAACTCTAAAGATCTTTTTAAAACCACATCAACAAATGCAAATACTTACATGGACCTTGTGTCAAGAGAGCTTTTTGGATTCCATCAGTATTCAATTGATGTTGAAAACTACAAGTGTGTCTTACCTTAGTGGCATAAAGAACAAAACAAATTGCTAATGTTTTTTATAATGGCATGACATATACTTGGCATCCCAACCAACCAAATAGAAACAAAGAACATTTTTTTGTTGCATTTTGACTACACTTCGAAGATGTCATTTTCAAATAGAGAATATGGACAAGTTGATATTTGTTTACAATAATTGGCCTTCTATCGATAGATTGGTTGCCTGAAACCCACTAATGTTGCATTTGCATGAATTTAATTTGATGGTAGAATTAAAAGTTGAATTTGAAAACCAAGTCAATGATGAAGATTCCTTGGACTTCCAAGATTTTTCTTAATTCCACATTTTCCTATGTGGAGGTGGTTTGTTTATGTTATGTGCTAGGTTGAAAATGATGAATGGAAGCAGTTGTCAAATTGTGGGTTTTGGGTAGCTTTTTTATGATTCCATTCAACTTTGTGAACATTTCATAATTGTCTAAAATTTGCAATGGAAGTCATGTCCTAAGTGTCTTTTGTCTTTATGTTTTTAATGTTTTCTATCATTGTGTTACAAGAAGAAATCTTGGGTTTTTCCAATACTCAAATCCATTATGTTTTTAGTGAAATGGGATAAAGTTCACTAATATGTTACTTATATGGTCTTGGTAAAAACATACTAGTTGATTAGGACATATTTAGTGAAATGTTTTTTAGTTGTTTTGGATAGTGACATGTTGCATTAAGTAATTTGTAATTTAAAAAAATTGATATGGATATTATGAAGTCCCAAGGTAATATGACATGGATTAAAATGACACGTCATCATGTAACATGCTTTTAAGAAAAAACAATTTAGGGTCACAAATTTTAAATTTTTCATGACATGATGTGACAAAAATACATATGATTTAAAATTATTATTATTTGCATTTGGTTTAGATTTTCTTAACAAAATATTTTGAAAATATTCACCATCATCATACATGTTTTGTATGCCATATTTATACATGATAACATCAATGTATATACACATTACATACATTAATGCACGCATTCATCAAGGTTTGAACCCAAAACTTGAGGAGGTGCACCAAGGTCTTCACCACCAAACCACTTCGAGAAATGAAATGAAAATTCAAGTTTATTATCTTTGACATGAAACTATTTTTTAAATTCAAACTTTAACATGCATTTTCTTTATCAAGATTTATTCAAATGCTACAAATGAAAACATAATCTTGAAGCTTATTCAATAATCTATTGATGAAAACATTTATAATTTATAATTATGCAATTTGAAGGATTCAAAAAATAATTTAAACATGTTATGAATAAAACAAAATATCTACAATCTTCATAAACAGGATTCAATTCAATGTGAATTCAAAAATGCTTTCATTAAATCTTTAACGAAAATATTTTTGTTGTGTAAAATATATGTTCCATTTTTGAAGAATTGTAAGTTTTTTTTTCCTCAATATGATAAGGGTACAATTTTTTAAAAATATTTTTGCGATGTTATTCAAATTGTAATCACCCATAAGTAGTTATACTCACATTTGCCTATAGGAGAATTATGGACTTGCAAAATTGTTTAAATCTTTCAATATTACCTTGAAAAATTATCAATTTTAAATTTGATAAAATAGGACGTTGACATCCTATAAAATTAACATTGACATCCCCCCCCCCCCACAATCAACAATATTTTTGTTTTATCTTTGGTGCAAATTTTTGTAAGTCGATGGTTTTTTTTAGGGGAAAAATAAAACTTTTCTTATTAACTTTCATAATAACTATCTCCCACCTTTCCTAATAACTACCTCCATTTTATAACTACCTCACTCCTTTTTCCTATCCACCAACATGGATATAAAAAAACAAATTAACATGTGTGTTTTCATGTTCATGAAATGTATATTAATTTAAATTAAATTTGACATTGACATAAATATATGAAAACATAAGAAAAAATTAAAATGGTGGATCATCACTAGTAGTGCATAGCAACATGGAGCTCAAATATAGTAACCTATAAGAATACTCAAGGATGGATTACGCAAGGGCACATATTTGTGTACATGGACAACCAACTAAAGTAGGCATTGTAGCTAAAGTTTCCTAAGCAATGTGTGGTCCAATAAATGGTGGGTCAAAACTTGATAACACGAGAACATCTCCACCTACACCCCCTATTGGGGCTTGTATCTCTGTTTATTACATCCAACATATCGTGTTGATTATTCCAGGTCCCCACCCATAAATATGAAATGTGGATAGTGTTGAAAGAGAGACTATTTAAATATCATCAGCTGGGCCAATCGTTATGGTTGGCGAATAAAAAATAGTCATTTCCATATACAACCATCTTGGATGCACTGTATCAAGCACATTTTTAAGACCCAAAAGAATAGAGTTTCTCACTGTATTTGAGAACTGTAAAATCACAATTTGAAAGGAAGCATTTTGACCATACTAGCAAAACCAAACCAAAACTAACAAGGCAAGATTGAGTGTATTTGTAGCCTTATGAGTGCCATGCTCAAAGTGTGAAACCATCACCTCCATCATGCATAGCAGTGACAAGCTACCATGACTCATACTAAATTTATTCACGCATGTCTGCCCAAGAGTAAATAATAATCCAAGCCAAATTTTGGGGAAGCTGTATACAAACATTTGCATCCTGAGTTTCCCTTGCAACACTAGAAGCAACAGGAAGAAGACTAAGTCATGTGCTAGCACTCAAGAGGCATAGCTAATCTAAGAAGTCAAAACTACCCTCAATTTACCATAATATCTTGACCATCGGAGATGTTTTGATTCAACCATCTTGAATCATGGTTGCAAAAAAGTGTAGGATCTTTCTCCACCCCATGCAATATGGCACCGCCATGATTGACAAAGCTTTAGTTGTCTACACTGTAATTATTGAAGAAGCTTTGGTTCCATCTTTCTTCCAAACATGGACTCTAGAGGCAGCTTGCAATCAACACAATCAAGTACTCTTTCCTAGACATGACAATAACTATTTGTTTAACAAAAACCACATAGACACAGGATGTGCAAACATTAGACGTCCGAAATAGAAAGCAATGCAATTGGAATGAAAATAGCCCAACAGCTAGGAAGCTCAAGGCTCACTTGACTGGCACTTGCACTCAATCAATTCAATACTCTTTGCAGCATGCATTTTCCAGCTGGAATCCTTCAAGATCATCATCACATTTGGTCATGATTTAGCAAGCATTATGTGCTAGTTCAATAATACCCTTCACTTGTGCTGCTGCCTTTTCCTAATGGGGTCTATCTCTGTCTCTCGGTCAAGAATCTTGAACAAGGATTTCAATGCCTTTTCCATCATCTGATTGAGTGTCATCTTGTGAGTCTTAGAATTCTAGACTTTGAAGATTCAAGAGCCCCATATGTTTGTACCTGAGATCTTCTTACAATGTCAGGCACCACAGTGAGAGAGATTCATCAAGCATGGGTGTGGTGCCAAGCAGCACGATGAAGGTGCAAATGATGTTGGAAATATCCATCACATCTATCTTTCTTCACTGAGGTCAATGAGTACAATTACATTACAAGTTCATAGGAGCTGACAAGACATGAAACTGGCAGAGTCCATAGCCCAAGCCTGAAAGCTGCCCTCTCATAAAAGCTCTCCTTGTCTGTGAATCCAACTCTTGTACAAGAGGTCCAACTCTCTTCTCCTCTGAGAAAAAGGCTGCAACAGTCTGAAATACATCCCTCACTGCCTGTATGGCCATATATGCCTTTGTCAGATCTCCACCAAACCCTTCAAAAAGTGATGCTTCACCCAAATAAGCATTCAAGTTCTGGGTGTCAAGAATCATACAATGCTCAATGTCTCCTTCAATGAAAGTGTGTCTCCTTTGAAGGGGAATTAACATGAGTGTTTGGTTAACAACAGCAATGCCTGTACCACTATTGCATCCACTGATAATCATCAAAGGCCACTAAGCTACTGTGGTGTTCTTGTCTTGGTCAAACCACCTGATCTCCTGCTGCAGGATGGCTGCACATGCACCAGAATGAACAGAACACTGATTGTAAGGCACACTCTCCCATGACTTCAAAGAAGTCATTTTGCATGCAAGTCACAATAACAGTCATTAGAATTGCACCAGTGAAAAAGCAAGAATGTTTTGCATACTTGGAGTTTTACATATGAATCTCTGAAGCTGTAGAAGGAAACTAGAATGTTTCTTTGGGTCATCATTCCAACTTGCCATCATTGCAGTTATAAAACAAACATGAACATGATAAAGGCAGTTTGGTGAGTTCAATTTTCTCAAACTTGATGAAGGAGAAGCTTCAGGTATGGTTTACAGACTAGTACCGGTCGTTAAGGATGGCTCAGTCCTGAGGTTGAAGCTGTAGACACTCCTGGTTCTTTATCCTACACAGCACTGCTCCAACAAGGATGGCACCAATCGAGGATGCCTGTAAACAACTGCTCCAGTGAGAATACTAGCCTCCTAGGAGCTGCTAGGCTCCACCCATCCAAGCAAATCCTAGCCTCTTCATCTCAACAAGCATGGGATCCTTGTAAACAATTGCTCCAGTAAGAGTATCTACCCTTTGTTGAGTGGAGGAGCTCTGATATGATCTTCTTGGCACTCAGTACATGCTTGCAGCTCATTTACAATCCTTTTTGAAGTGCAGGTCCATTGACCATATTGCATTAAATGTCAATAAAACATAGTCTCTTTATCGTAAGGGTCAGGGTTTACAACAGACGCTCAAAGATTCTTCGAGGCCACTCTTTTGATTCTTGCTGTTTTCATGAGCATCATCAAATTATATACTTGCATTCTACAAATCTCAAGATCAAAATCGGTTGGTGTAGAAAAACCGGAATTCTTTTAGATTTATCATGCCACGATAATAGCATAGGAGTGAATACTGCTCTTAGGGTTACCATTCTCGACCCCCTTCATGGAATCAGGTTTTCCCGAATAATTTTTCTTCTAGACTTTCTATATTCTGTGCAATTGTGTCGCATTTTCGTTTGGCCTCTGAAATTTTTTTGGGTCTTAGGTTTAAACAAGCTTACGCTTCAGATGTTGTCTACATTTACCTAGGTCATAACATTTTCTTTAGGACTTGCAGTCATTGAAGTAACAGTTCTGATAGTTTCTTGGCACCAAGGATTGATTCCCAAGCTTATCTCATGATTTCTTAATGTTTGTCTTGCAATGTCAATAAGATATCTGACGGGAGACATCTCCTGGAGGACTGACTCATCAAGCTCTGTAGTACAGACTCATCATATCCACTGTTCCGGGCAGCCTCAGGAAGACGTTTGGTAGAAAGCGCACAAAGTGTCCAAGGGTTAACGGAACTGACGTCAGATAGGAGCGAAAGACAATTTGCTGCAGGTATTCATAGCACAAGAGTGCTCATTTGAACTATGCAGAATCATCATCCGCCAGATCGCGCACCCTTCTACGGCATCACTTCGCATCAGAACCCGAACAACAAACAAGCACAGAAAGGCTGTACAGAAAACGGCAAAAGAAGGAAAGATCTCAGATCGTCCTAGTCTATTGATGGTGTCCGCATCGTCGCTGATGCTCCCTGGGACATATGCTTGTCAAAAGGTAGCATCATTGATCTTTCCTATCGAAGTACGCAGAAGTTGAAGGGCGAACATGCAAAACAGGCTCCATAATCGCAGACAAGAAACTTAAAGGAAAAAACAGAAAAACAAAGGATCTAGTGCTCTATTAAGCTACCAGGGGCAAAGACCTCAGATCGTCCTAGTCTTTTGATGGCGTCCGCATCGTTGCTCATGCTACCTGGGACATATGCTTGTCAACTTTTCGCATCACCGGTCCTTACCCCGTTGCTACCTCTCAAGATAGTCGAGAATACTACGGAGTGAATGTAGAATTTAAAGAAGTCTTCAGGGAAAAGAAGAGCACCAACTATCCGAGCACGAATTTTAGAAAATTAGAAATGGGACTTGCAGACATACCCTCAACGCCTAAAAACGACACAACAAAACAATGGAAACTCGCTCCCATTTTCTTTCGTAATAGATTAGATGTAAGCAAGTGTAGACGAATGAAGAACAAAGCGGCGCTGCTGCACAATGGGAAACGATGAAGACATTATATAGCTCAGCACCATTGCAGCTTGCCGAAACCCTAGAGGCAAAATCGCTAGTCCCCGAACCCTAGAATACAATAAAGTCCGTGGACCGTCACGAAGCCCTAACGGCTGCCGTCATTGAAGAGTCGAGGCGAGAAGGACGAAAGCTATCACCGAATCATTCAGTTCAATGAGCGTCACATTCCACTCTGACAGTCTGTTGGAAAATCTGTTGCAATCGTGCTGGGTCTAGAGCAACTCCTGAAGCATCATAGATGCCCATTCCAGAATTTCAGGAGTTGGGATTCCGCAAAAACTCTGATGTCTCATGAACTTTGCTGCTTCTACTGCTGCCGAGCCGAAATCTTTGCACATCCAAGAGTTTTATCGGAGGCTCAAGGATTTCTTGCTGCTTTAATGCCCTCGAAGAATCTCTTACAAAATATATGCACAAAAAGTGAGATCGTAGAATTGTTGCTCTCCTTGCTACTCTTCCCGGTGATGCATGCCATTTCTGGAAACTTGTCTGTCATTTGAGGCTTGAGCTGCACAAATTTCTACAGCACATCGCGGGATCTCGGACAGACGGTCTTTGCAGGACAATCAGAGGTTGTAAAACATGTTGCTACTCTTCTGCGTTGTGCTCTAGGGGATGTAGAAGATGATAAATTTTGAGGACCAATACAGAACTCACGCAAAGCTGGAAAAAACACCATCTGTTGCAGCATGTGAAGGCACGGGTTTGGGAAGCAGTTGACTACAACACCAGACTTGGTTTGCAACACAGAATGGAACCAGGTATGGCCTGTTACAAACTCTTGGTGCATAAATCAATACTAGTTCTCAATCCCTGTCTGAACTTTCCTCCTAAAGATGAAACCCCAATTCTTCAACTCCAATCCTTCCATGCATGTTATAATTCTGTCAAGCTTCTGCTGCAGGCAAACTCAACAACTTGTGTGGGCTAGACCAGGGCATTGGTCCAGAATTCTGGACAACCATTCATTTTGAAAAGTTCATAATTAACAGTTGATCATTTGGAAGTTGAAAAATTGGAAAACAAATTTGATGTGGAGGTCCCAGATTATGCAACAATAAATATTAATAATGTTTTGCCTAGATGATCCAATAGATAGATGTTAATAATATTTTGCGTCAAATTTACTAAAGCAAACCTGATTCCAGCCACTAGATTAGAAAAAGTCAAGAATTAACAGTAGAGTCCAAAATTAACTAATACATGTATAATGACATTTTTGATGTAATGTTTGCCAATGTTGTTTCCCTGTGCATCATCTTTTCTTGATGTGGGTATTTCTCTTCTTGATCTATCATGCTTCGAAACCTGATGACAAGTTTGACCTTTGCAGCAGGAGTTAAACATGATAGAAGAGGAGTTTCTTGAACACAATCTAACAGCCAGAATAAGTTGAGCTTGTGGCTATGTGGCTTCATGCATCTACTATGGAATTAGGCCAATTTTTCCTCAATTTCAGCATGGTTGCAGGAATGCTGAATCCTGGTAACCCAATCTCTGGTCTCCAACCAGAAGTTGTTCAGCTCATCAAATTTTGATCAAGATTTGTCAAATTTGATGAGGTGAAAGATTGGGCTTCTAGGTTCATGTAAATGTAATGCAAGTAAATCTCCAATGAAGAACAGCAAATCCCAGCATCCACTAGTTGAGTTGGATGCTATAAGTCCTCAAATTTAGGTGCAACATAAAGTTCTTGCATGGAAGAACAGAAGATTGCAGCATCGATCAAATCAAATCCTGGTTTCTTGCAGACTCCCAATTATTCCTCAAAACTGCAAGGGCAAAGGTAATTTCCACCAAAGAACAACAAAAATTTGAACATCAAGAGAATGAGATTTGGTAAATGCTCCTGATTCCAAATTCTTCAAAACATTGAGTGTGAATTGAATCCTTGTTCAATCTGTGAGATTTTCTTTCTGCCAGGCTGCTGCCTACACAGATCGACATGGCTCAAACTTCCAAAAACAAAACTCCCAACAGATTTTTCACTGTTACCTTCAGATTATGATGATCATCCACTCCAATTATAATTGAACCATGAGAAAAATAGAACCTGTGTGATTTTGAACCTAGAGTTTTGGGTCTAAATCTTTCACATCCACACCTTGATTTCCTTCTCCTTCATTGTATTGGAAACCGTCTTCCTAATTCAGGGCTTTGCACTAAATCTATACTTCAATAACATGAAAATTCTCATCTCTAACCTTTGACCCTTTTTTTGTGACGCAAATAGACAAAAGCTTGAATGGAGCTTAAATCCATAATTTGCAAAGGTGGAGATACCGAACTACCTTGGCAACTTCAACACTAATTGTATTATTTTCAAAACTGTTGAAATTTTCGCCAAAAAAGTTCAAATAACAAAAATTTGTGAAGATCTTAAGATTTACAATTAAATGTGGGTCCAAAAAGCTGAAGAAAAAACCACATTCCCTTTCAGTAGAGCACACTAGCCTACTTGCCATGATGCCATGTTGAATGGACGGTTCAATTACAGATGATCACCTCCAACAAGAAACACAATCCAAGTAGAGTTTTTGGATGGTCTATTGGACCTTGGGTCCAAGTGTTATACCAATTTTGTGGCTACACCCCATCCCCTAGCCCACCAATGTCCTTGCAAACTTGTAGTAGTCTACAATTAGCACATGCCACAAATGTGTTTCTTTTTTTTCTTCGTGTGAGTTCAACAAACCCAATAAAACAATTCACAAGTGCAATGTTCAAAATGAAATCAAGAGTTCATGCATTAGTTGTTTGATTTTGATTGGTTGGGAAACATGGTCCATGCACATGATTAGTCACATTGTGCATGAAAGATCATATTTGGAAATATCGATGAACTGCCCACAATTTTTACCACTAAGGGTTTTCAACCTTTGGATTTGTGCAAGATGACATAGCCAAATGTGGGTTGGCAATAGAAAAAAATTTGGTGATTTGAAACTAGTTTAGAGGGAATGACTTTAGGTTCCATTAGTGGCCATCCTTTTGAATGACAATTCTACCTTGATAATTCCATGTCAAAATCTTTTCGTATTTGTTTTTTCATACCATCATCTTTTTATGGTCACATGTGAAAATTGAATGTTTTTGCTCTCCCAAGCTACACCAACACATATTTGAATTCAATTTAAATCACATCACATTGAATAAAATGTGAATCCTTTTTAAATCTTTTGATATGATTTCATGAGTTTATGGGCGTAATTGATACACAATTATTTTTAATGTTTCAAAAGGATTGAATTTCATATTACAAAACTAATGAAAAATTATGGAGCTAATTTCATGAAAATTTTATATGATTGTGGAATTTTGTTTTGATATTGTAGGATTCAAAGAACAAATGAAAACATATTAATATTCCAACCTTACGTCAGTTTGATTATCATTGATAGTGCAGAGCAAGGTGAAGCCCAAGTTATTAACACTACAACATTTGCATTCCACAATGGCAAACAACACATGATCACATTTGGCCATGCACCTTGAACAACAAACCCAAACATTTTTTTATGTGCAAGTAACAAGCTTGGCAAGGCAATTAACCTTAGTTCATTATATTGTTTATATTATAAATACCTTGGTTTAATAAATTAAATAATAGTTTATATTGGACGATTATTGAAAAAAAATTGGTCATCAACCTAATTATTGTTAATCTACTAGTTATTGATTTTTTGAAAACTAATAGATGACCTAGTAGTTGAATATTGAATTTTTAATAACATACCTCAATGATTGGAATTTCATCTAAATAGGTTACTAATCAACCACAAACATGTTTTTGATATAAAATACAAAAACTCAAATTTTAATATTTAAAAAATTCATATAACCTACCCCACTTAGGCAATATACATTAATTAAAAGAAATCTCACATTTGCAACTACATCTTCAATTACAGTTGAAAACAACAAAGGTAATTGGAAAATGTCTTTTGCAATGGAAATATATTATTTGCAACTAAAAATCACTAGAATCAAAAAGTAAAAACAAAAAACAACATTTTAGTTATAAACATCAATCATGTGTTAACATCACAACAATAGTCACTTTAACCCACTTTAGTTACAAATGACACCTAGCATTATCATCAACAATCGTTTTCAATTGTAACCTTAGGGTGATTGAACTTCATCCACCAACATTATATTATGTCATGAGTTTTTCAATTGTAAGTTCAACTATGTTGCAACTAAGCCTAGTAAAGGGTTGATCCAATAGTTCAATGACACATGGTGCATCCACATCCAAATGGCACATAGGAGTCTACATTTTGTAACATTTAAACATAGGCCACCTAGACATAAGGCTAGGCTAAGCCACATGGCACTTGAGTCATGTTTAGACATACGCCACTTAAGTTACGTTACATGACATTTAAACTAGACTAGGCCCCAATAGCCCATGTGGCCTTTAGGTTAGGCATAGACCTAGGCCATGTGGCACCTAAGTTATGTTTAAACTTAAATCACATGGCACCAAGGCTAAGCTTATACTTAGGTAAGATTTAGACTTAAACCACATGGCATTTAAAATAAGCCTAAACTTAGGCCACATGGCACTTAACCCAAAAAATCATATTTCATTTTGGGTTAGCCTTTTTGATTTGTTCATTTCAAATTTCAATTATACTTTCATTTTTTTGTGTCTTCTCAACTTTTTAGTGCTTTAGATAGCTTAAAAAATTTAAATGAAAGATAAAAAATATGCGATAAAACATTTTAATTGTAACTTAATTACAACTTAGTTGCAATTATTACCTTCTACCTACTATCAACTACCAACCTATTTACTTATTGCCTAGTTACTTATTTAACTGAACATACTACTTATTAACCTAATTTACTAACTACTAATTAACATAACCTACTAACCTATCAATCCAAGCATGATTGGGATACCACATTTGAACCATAAGGACTCTTAAATTCACCTTTTTCTTAAATTTTCCCATAACCTATCTTACATTTCACCCTTTTTTCATCTTGAATGAAATAATTTTGTTCCAAATTTTATAAATGCCTTTAAAATATCTATTTTTTTCACTTATGAAAGTGAAAATAATAAAATTTATCCAATGTGGGCCATGTTCTATCAATGGCCAAAATCCCCAAAAATTTGGCTTTTTGAATTTTTTTACATTACAATAGGGCATTTGGTTTTTGTCACATTCATACATTTATACACATTAGCACATAAGGTGTTTGTGATAAAAATCTTGGGGAAAAAAAAAATTGTTTAAACATTCCTTATGAATCCTTGAACCTTTTTTTTTGTCATGAAACGAAGTCTTGGATTTTTTTCAAGGATTTGGTAAGAATCCTTAAACTTGTTTAAATTTGACATTCTATGCATAAAATAATACCTTTGTAATATATTTATTTATGAATAAAATCAAACTTTCAATATAAATGTGTCATTAAGTTTTAACATGTTTAAGTGAAGGGGTCCAATGAATTTAAAATGAAATAATCCTTTTTGGTACCCCAATCGGGGGCATATTTTTTAAGGTGTACCAAAATCTTGTCATAGTGTCACTTTTTTCTATCTTTTTTACCTAGTCTTTTTTTACCATGTAAAGACACCTTTATGGATGATTATGATGAAATCTAAAATTATAATAATTTAAAATATAATGCTTTTGAAATTTTTAACAACTTTTGATTCATTATTTTTTATGGGGATCAAAATATACGGTAAAAAAGGACTATAATAAAAACTAAGCCCTTTTTGTCATGTGTGGTACACCTTAAATGATTTTCACCCCTATATGTAACCTATGTGTATTTAATCTAGGCCTAGGGGTGTACCTTTATAGTGGTCCAAACAAGGTGGCATTTAGGGTTAAGGCTAAGCAAGGTGTCACTTAAGCTTAAATCACTAAAACATGTGACATTTATGTTTTAACCACACATGCCACATTGCACCTAGGCTTAAGGCTAGGCTAGGTAAAGTTAGGTGGTGCTTATGCATAGATCACGTGTGCCCCATGGCACATATAGGTTTAAACCAAACCATTTCACGTGTCACATAAGTTAGGCCTAAACTTAAGCCATGTGGCATTTAAGTTAGGTTTATACCTATGCCACATGGCACCTGAGTTAGACCATGTGACACTTAAACTAAGCTTTGACTTAGGTCACATACTTTAAATTTAAACTTAATTAACATATGTGGCACCTAAGTTAAGCTTCAACCTAAGCCATCTACTCTAGGTTTAAACCTATGCAGCACCTAGGCTAAATTATATGGCACCTAAATTAAACCTATTATGTCAAAGACAAGACAAAAACACAATTTGGAAAAAATTAAAAGACTTGACAAACAAGGAACTTGGTAATGAACAAGAATTGTTTTATTACTTAAACAAGGCATGATGTAAATTAAGCATGAAATGAACTAAAAATATAAAAGTTACAACTTGTGTTAATGAGATTAACATGTGGTGCCTTCTAATGTGTTCTTATATTGTCCATTGAAACATGTTAGAAGTTCATCAAGCTTCCATAAGTTTTAATACAACTAAACCTTCTATAAATTTACATTAAGCAACCTTCTAAAAACTTGTGCCAACCATATCTTTTAGAAGTTTTCATTAACCATGTTTTTAAAATATTTTTTGCCAATGATGACTTTTAGAAGCTTTTGCCAAGTTTTAGAAACTTATTTTATAAATTTGTATTAGTTTTACATCTTTTAGAAATTTGTAAACCTATTCATGGAACTATTTAGAAATTTCTACAAGCTTCCAAGCACATTTTTTTAAGGATTTTTTTGGTAACTTCTAAAAATTTCCAAGTATATTCTTTCAAAGAGATCTTTTTTCATTTCTAAAAATTTCCAAGCATCTTCTTCATGGATGTTTTTGGAAGTTTTCTAATTTTTCTTTCGTAGTTTGTTATCCATGATGTTATGCCTTCCTTTAACAACATGTTCCACAAAGAGCAATGGAAATGAATCATAATTTTAAAAAATCAAAAAAATGTTGGATAATTTCTACGACATAAGATAATCATTATTCTCAGGGTAAAACATTTAATGGTCCTCACAACCCACGATAATGACCAACACTTTCTATTAAACACTAGCAAAAATAGTTGCATTTTCATTCATAAAACACCTTTCAAATATGGCTTTTGGACAACATTCATGGGTAGATTCAACTTCAAGGATTATTATTAAACAATGAATGTAATGGATCCTTTGGCGTCTTCATGGTTCGACTTCAAGGATTATTATTAAACAATTAATGCAATGGGTCCTTTGGCATCTTCATGGTCCAAATAATTTCTCATCTCGAGGTTGTCAATGTGAACTCCTTGGTTGAGATAATTAAAATGTTTCATTTGGAAGATTTACAAGTGAAAATTCTTATTTCCTAGATGATGTGATTTCAACCTCTTGGTTCTCTATGATTTCACATGAATGATTACAAGATGGACAAAAAAGGTTTTCCTTATCATTTATATAGTATTTGAGATTTTTTTAATTTTTAAAATTTTTTTTCCGACTTCAATGGGGTGTGAGTATTGTGGAGGTTTCTTGGACATGACTATCAAGACTTTAAAACCTTCGAAAAGATGATGACTAGATTATTAAATAACATTTGGACTTGTCATTAATCTAAATTTAAATGGATATCGTTGATGAAATTTTGAACCTTTTTGTGGTGCATTAGTTAGGTTAAAAGTAAGTTCCCATTACATTCAATAACATTATATCCATGCCAATGGACCAAGTATTCCAAACATCCATGAAAAATTCATGAATCCAAGATTTTTTCAATTTCAAATTCTTCCTCACTATCCATTTCAACTAGTTGAGGTGGTCGAATATGCCTCCCAAGAATGGTAGATTCATGAAAAGATTTAAGAACTAAAACGTGGAATACTAGAAAATGAATTTTCATTGATTTTGGAAGTTGTAATTAAAATGCAACTAAATTTACTTGGCCAATAATAGGAAATCATTTAAGTCATTGGTAATCCAAGTTCTTTGATCTAGCCTCGTGAATCATATATCATATACCTAGATTTGATATCCAATTTTATTTTGGATGTTGATTACAATGTGGATCAACTTGTTCATTGTATTGTTCTTGAACAACTTTCACATGTGAAATTAATTCACTTGAATGTTAGGTAACCTCTTAATAAGATCTTGTGCAATGGAATTATTCATTATACTCATTGCCAAGTATCAAACCTAGGGTGTTGTCCATAGTTTGCAAGAAATGGAATGCGACCTAGTGATGAATGATATGTATTGTTATATGAGAATTCAACCAAGGCCAAAACATTGACCCAATCATCTTGATGGTAATTGATCATAGATCAAAGGTATTGTTCCAATACCTTATTCATGCCTTCGGTTTGTCCATCTATTTGAGGATGATTGGTTGAAGAAATATTGATTTGAACCCCTAAAAGCTTGAATAGTCCCTTCTAAAACATGGATATGAATTGAAATCATAATTTGAAACAATATCTAATAGCAAGCCATGGCATTTGTATATCTTGTTAAAAAAAAGTTTTGCAACACCTTCATTTGTCATGATATTGATTATTGGAATAAAATGCACCATCTTTGTCAACTAATCAACCACCACAAGAATGGAGTTGTAGGACTTTGAACATGGGATATATATGATGAATTCCATAGAAATAGATTACCATGGCTTTTGTAGGAACTAGGAGTGGTTGTAATAAACCATATGGCCGATGGTGTGGTGCTTTTGAATCCCTTGAAATAAGTTCAATGCTTTTGTTGATTCCAAAATATCCTAGCGATGGAAGGTTGTGATGTGTTTGGAGGACACTTAATCATGTTGGCCATGGTGGAACATAAATAAATCCCTTGTAATAAATTAAACCTTTAGATTCTTCAAAATCACAAATTTATCATCATCATTTTTGTGACATAATTGTTGTTTCAAATTCTTTGCAAAAGAATCATGTTAAAGGTTGTTTTGTATTTGTTCAAAGAACTTCTTGTCTATAGGAATTTTTTACTATTTATATTGACATAAGACACAATTGTTCTTGCTTTAAGAGGATGAACTTTTGTTGGTTGAAAGTAACATTTCCTTGTTTTGGAGCAAACGAGCAATATGATAATGCATCTAGTTTCCCTTGTTGGTTTCCTAGATGATAAGCAATTATGAAGTTGAAATGATTAAAGAACATGTTCTATCTTGCTTGTCGACAATTTAGTATTTAAGCATTCATAAAATACTCAAGGTTTTTGTGGTGAATGTAAATTGTGAACGTGTGTTGAACTCCTTCAAGTAAGTGTCACAATTCCTTGAATGCATTGATAACAACCAAAAGTTTTTTGTCATGAATTTCATAATTTATTTCAACAATTAAGAATTCCTTTGAATGGAATCCAACAAGATGCAATTGTTCACCACTCCCATATTGAGATAAAACAACATCGAAAGCAAAATCTAATGCATCTACTTTAATAAAAAATGGTTTCAATGGGTTTGCGAGGTGGGTGCAAAAATCAATGGACTGATATTTGAACTTTTTAACAAATTTTGCAAAGTGGTTATCATAAATGGGCTACCATATTCCATAGATAAATTTGTAAATTTTTTTATAGGGATTTACTTTGAAGATACCAACTTCAATATGTATTTATTACACATTTTAAATTTGCATAATTATCAAAACCATTAAAGCTATGGGCTTTCAAAATTAAAAATTATGGAATATAATTTTGGCAACCATTTTGAAAAGGATTTTGCCATGGTGAATTAATTTATGATGTGGTTGTTAAGGGCTTGACTTTAGTTTGAAAAAATATTAAGAGAACTAAATTTGGAAAAAAAAACTTTCATGACATTTATATCTTGTTGATTGTGGATTTTTTAACGTTAAAAAGAGGAGTTTTTTCATTAGTCCTCAAAAACCTAAAAACAAATTGTCTGTAGGGTTTTTTTTTGCACCCATGTTAGGAAAAGGGACCTCTAATTGGGCATAAAATCAAATGAGAAAACATTTCATGGAATTGATGAATTTTTTTTCAAGCCTCATTATGGTTGGTTGGTTAGATAACATAATAATTTGTGTGTGACATCACTTATATCGATTAAGGTTTGTTAGAAGCAACCCTAGGGAATTTGAATTTTGTAACAAATTCAAATTTTTTTCAACCTCCCCATGCCTTTTCCATTGAACATGAAGGAAAGTTTGAAGACCTCTTAATTTATTTATTGAATCTGAAAAAAATTCGCGCACCTTTTAGCTTCTCCAATAAATGCAAAAAGAGTTTGCACACCTTTTAGTTTTTTTTTCAAACATGAAAAAATCTCCACATTGTCACAAATTTACCGAGCTTCATAAGTTTGTACAAATTTTGTGTAAAATCTAGTTTTCATATATTCCTACAATAATCATATGAATTTCATGTTGTGGTTGATATGAATGATATGTGTACATATTCAATATCTTAGGTATTTAAACAAACGAGACTTTTTTTTTAATGACATACATGAATATTCATGTTTAATACACAAAAATCACATAGTTTTATGCAAAATCACATCACGATAATTACATGGATTTAATTAAAATGAAAATTGTATGTACTTCACATCAAAACATCATAAGTAAAAGAAAAACACATCATTATATATATATATAT
>Ga0116229_10004561_pt1 | contig 22693 bp, 15 predicted proteins | sample S1TSphgellanicum_3_FD_87313 | JGI IMG/M metagenome (GOLD analysis project Ga0116229, IMG submission 87313) | Host-associated microbial communities from peat moss isolated from Minnesota, USA - S1T2_Fc - Sphagnum magellanicum MG | ecosystem: Host-associated > Plants > Peat moss > Unclassified...
AAAAAAAAAAAAAAAAAAAAAAAAAAAAGATGGGGGGGGGGGGGGGGGGGGGGGGGGGGGGGGGGATTCAACTAAGTTCGGTTAATTAGTTTAATACAATAAATGGGGAGGTTCTTATTCTAGGTCTCTAACCTTGACTGTTAGGGCATGTTGCAAATTGTCTCACATTTAATTTGTTGCTTATGTTTAATGTTTGCCCAACTTTAATGGTATTTCTTTCTAAATCTTAATTTTGGTTTTGGTTCCACACATGAATAGAATCAAAAACTTGGTTATGGGTCTGATTCCCAAAAGTTCTTGAACTAATTCCAAAAATTGGACCTAGTGTGACCTAAAAATAGTGTCAAACATTTTGTGGATGAATGAAAGTAAAAACCCTAATTCAATTGTGTGGTAGATGATGCTGAAGTAATTGTGCTTCAAGGACACCGAAAGTCTAATTACTTGTTTTTTGTTTTTGGCTTTGTTTATTGTTTTGTAGGTTAGTGTGAGTGCTTGGTGAGCTGGTTTCAATGATGGAACGAGATCTTGGCTGTTTAATTGACAATATTTATGGGGAGTGTGAGTCGTAATTTTTGGAGATGATTGGTGCTGAGCTTTCAAAGGAGTGGAAGGATGTGGACAAAGAAAAATTATATGAAGTTGGCTAAGGAGAAGGAAAAGGGGGATTTTCTTTTAGTGAGTGGGAGAAGCTAAGTTCCAATTTTCTTAATTAGGAAGTTTGGAGTTTGTTTGGATTTTAATAATAATCAATTAGGGTTGGAAGTTCCTCTGGACTTTTTCTTTTCTTGAACTTGGCGCTTGATTTTTTGTTGTGCTAAGAGTGTTAGGAAGGGAATAGGAGCTTTAGCGTTTGCATTTTAGGGACCAAATCAAGGGAAATGATGAAAAAGTCTAACGATTTCAAGAGCGATTGTAGTGATAGTCATCATCTTTGTCAAGGTTTTGGGGGGTTTTGATGTGAATGTGTAATGTGGTTTATTCTGAAAAGAGAGTACTTGTGATATAGTGGGAGCTCTAGGGATTTTGGAACAAGAAGATACTATGACGTGTAAATGATCACAACTACCTACTATATTCTTAGTCTCTGTTTAACTTCTGAAATAAACTATGTAATGATGTTGGGGTAACATTTGTGGGGTTTTTGTTGTTAAACGATGAGCTGCCACATTCATCAACAACCAGCTGGCTTTTTGAAAGGAAATCAAGAAAAGTTTGATCCCTTGAGGTTTATAGAGCTAAAATAACAAAATTTATTTGACTAGAAGGATTTAGGTTTAGAAATAATATTTGTTGTAACCTTCTTTTTGCTCCTTGCAAATTTCTAGTAAATCTTGTTGAACTTGCATTCAAAATGTTAAGGATTTCCATCTCAAAATCACCTCCCTTTCATTTTTAGGTGACTAAATTTTGTTTGGTTTTTAGTAGCTGTAACAAAAACTGGTCATGCCAAATCAAATAACCAAGCAACATTGATAGGGAGATATTTATCCTAATATATTCATGGCTATATAAAAAAATAAATACATACCCCATCTTATTGTTTAATTGTTTTGCTAGTTTTTTAATTACTAGTTATGGTGAACTAACACCCATTTTAGTACCTTCACCTTTTTGAATGAAGCCTTGTAATGGCCATATTAAGCCCCAAAAATGTTAGATTTGAACTTAGAAACCTTGATTCCATCTATGCATGAACTGTTTGTAATATTTGAAAATAATTTAAATGGATTTGAGATTTTGATCATGGAAACAATGTGGATGCGAGTTCACCCAAGCTTTAGTCCCCTATCCCAATTGGTAAATATTTCTATCTAACCTTATCTTCTTTTTACTCAAATGATATATATTTTAGGTTCATCATTATTTAAGGGATGATAACTATTTTGGAGGAAGTTTTAAAATATATATGTTAAAATCATTAAATATGATAAATGCATCTTCATATTTTTCATTTCATGTGATTACGATCAATGTTTTTTTAAGAAATTTTTTATGTAGCTCAAGTGACCATCATGGATTTGAAGCTTTGAAAAGATGGCAATCATACCCAAGAAAATTTAGCCAAATCTAACTATAACCAAGATATGGAATACAAATATTTAATCAACCTTCTATATTTATGGTTACAAGTTGAAAACCAAATATGCAAATAATATATTTTTCTCACTTTTGGTGATTGAAAATTGAAAAATTCCAAAATTGTTTCATTGTTGATTTAAAAAAATCAATAGTAAAAAAAATTTTCATTCAACTCACAATTGATAGTTTTTGTCATTATTATTATTTTTCAACAAAAGAAATTTAGCACCCCCTTTTTAATATTCCAAAAAATTCACATTTAAAATTAATTACACATGGTACACTATTATTTGGTAATAAACATTGATATTCTAGTGGTTGGGACCAAAAGACCTCCCCCCAACCCCCCAATGGTTTAATGTTATTTAGTGGTTTAACGCATAGTATGAAGGCAAGGCCCAAACGATGGAAGTCAAAACAACCCATTGGAATTAATTCACTAAAAACATATAGAAAAACACCTCAGGAGGTTAGGACCAGTGTTGTGCAAGTATATGTTTTATCGATATATTTGAGTACAAATATGGTATATTATTTTTCAAAGTTACCTAATCTTTTAAAGAAAATTCAATATACATGCATGATGTGCATACTGAAAGGTATGTAACTTAAAGAAATAATACCCTATTTACACCATTGGATATACTTGCAAAGACATAAATCCATACTTGCAAAGGGATACATGCCAAAAGTTTGGGTAAGTAAGATTATGGTAAGTAGGCCATGAAATTGATATATATATAAAATTGGTTTGTGATTGTTTCCAATTTTGCCAATTTGAGGATGTTTTCATTTTTGCCAATTTGTTAGAACGTGGTCAACAAACAATTGAACATTAGCATTGATCCCAAGCATAGAGTGAATGTTTAATTCACAAAAGTGTCACAAATGTCCTTAGTTGCAACATTCTTCATGTTTATATTCAGCATCAAGGAGTTGAGCTCCATGTTTCATTGAGCAAATCAAAGTTTTTTTAATCTGTTAATTGCATATTTGTATTCAAGGATGAATCAAACTTTTTGATTTTTGCATTTTGACATGGGATTTGTGCATGATCCCAATTTTGTTTGGCCCTTGAAATTTTTAAAAATATTTTCAAAACATGGACATTTTTCTTCATTTTAAATCAAATAAATAAATAATACATATCCATTAAACCCCAAATAGGGGTATATGATGGGGGGTTATCCATTGAATAACCATGTACCAGAATTTTAATGTTAATATATTCTTGATGAATAAAAAAACATTTATACCTTACCCAAGGATATATAAATATAATATACCTGCACTAACTAGCAAAAAAAATTTGAACTTGAGAAGCACCAGTTTTAAAAACTAAGATTCAATGTGTGATAGGGCTAGCTATTTACAGAGAGGGTTTTAGCATCACTTTTGCACTTTGTGTGTTTTTTCATTGTTGAGATCTCTCAAACCATGATGCCTCTTGCCACGCTCTTGATATTGTTGAAAAGTCCTCAATGGGTAACTCATTGAGTTGGCTTCATAATGTTTCAACCTATGATGGAGAAATTATGGATTATTGAACAATTTTTCATTGAAAATTTATTTAAATGAAAATTAAAAGTTGTATGAGAATTTGGCCTTGCTCTTGGTATTATTGGAAAGTACTCAGTGGGTAGGATCTAATGAAGGTGATTTGGAAACTTTTAGACCTAAGGTGCAGAAGATATTGAATTTTGAGTAGTTTTTGTCATAGAAATTTTAATTAAATTACAAAAATGGTTTTGAAAGGAAAAATTAATTCTGTAACCAGTTCACACTTGCACTACCCGTACATGCTATACTAGCTATAGTTAAACTTCACTTCAAGCCTGACTAATGTGGCCTGTTCTGTTGGCCCAAGTGTTACCACATCCTCAACTGATTTTTCCTTCCAAAACCTGGTTTTTGGGAATTTATTTGAATTTTCAGCGGTAGAAGTCACTTAAAAATCAATATCTCCCACACTCTGAATCCAAATCTTACCAAATAAATTCCATTAAATCCTGCTCATCAAGATCTTTCCAACAACACAGAAGGCACGTTCCGATTCCTCCGAAATTTTTAGTTACGATTTAATTTAATTTTCAATGAAGAAATCATTCAATATTCAAGAACTTTTGCATCGCAAGTCCAAACGCCATGGAACCAAGCCCATGCACCCCCTCCTCGTTGAGAGCTTTTGAAAGACACCAAGAACACTATCTGAAGCATCCTGGTTCGGTGGAACTCATAACTACGAAACAAAACAAAACAAACTACCTTCCTTCAGAGATAAATAACTAGACTGTCCCCCATCCCATCATAATTATGGAATGAGCTTGATTCAAACTCTTTTGACATGATGATCAAAAACGTTTTGCCAGAGTTACTAGTAACTACTGGGCCAATCACAACAGAGCTCAGTGGATGAATTCTGGTTAATTCTCAGCCAGAAATTGGATTCTTTTGGAAGTTGGGGTTCCCAAATGTCTTTCATGTGTTGTCACCAAGTGCTCAATGCTTATTTATTATGTTCTCAATTTGTTCCTCAAGTTCACAATAGTAGCACACTTATATCCCATATGTTTTGCGCAAAGTCCTCCCTCTAGTAAAACTATAAAAAAGGGCTCAAACAAGAGCCCATTATTATGTCTACATTGGGAGTCGCGTGAGACCGCATACATCGCTACGCCAGGTATTCTTAACTTTTCTTCGAGTCACTTCAGTCTCAAGTATTCCTCTGCTTGTACCTACTTCACACCAAACGCATGTGAATTAAGTACGTCCTTGATTTTTTTCACGAGATTGTTTTCTGGCTTATGATTTTAAGTAGATCGTACACAAGATCACCCATGTCCACAACCCTCTAGAGTGGTTTTGAAGTTTCATGCAAGCAGCATGACTTGTTGCGATGTCCTTGTTCTTTTTAAGTTTCGAGTCATTTCATTCACAATACCTTATTCCTTTTGTTTGCTTTGGGTTGTATTTCGCACCAAAAGCATGACTTAAGGACGTCCTTGTTTTCATTGTAGATGAGTTTAAAGAGGGTGGAGTTTTCCAGGTTGAAGCAGGTCCAGGCCTCTGTCATTGGTGTGTGTTGACAAGGGGTGACAGAATGAATGAGCATTTGGATAATTGCATAATCTCTTGCTGCACATGTGTATCTGAAACTTACAATTTGATGGAGGAGAAGCACTAGAATAGATGGAACTTGGGTCACCATGAGTCTTCCAACCATGAAGTAGGCTTTTCTGCACGTTTGAAGCAAGACATCCTAATAGTTTCAATGTTAGCAAAGTTTCTGTTGTGGTTGTGAACTTGCTTCTAATTTCTTGGGCTTAGAGTTTTCCACAACTAACTTTGGGTTTTTAATTTGCAGTATGGATTGTGCGTTGTCAAACTTGTGAGCATGGCTTCCAGTTTCAACTCATATCTGTTTTAAGCCAAGAGTATCTGATGTTTTAGAACTCGTTTGGTTGGAACAGCTATTGACAAAGACTAATGATTAGTTGTTGCAGTTCACTAATGCTATCGAGCTTGTTGTGCCATGTGTGGAAATGTACAGCTTTTTCACCCTCCTAAACTGTGCCTATTACTTGTGTAGGCATAGAGCTGGACCTGGACAATGGTGGCTGCATGCTTGAAAAGGGAAAATACCTCGGGCATTATGGATTGGGAGACATAATATGGGTAGGCACCAGGCACAGGTGCTGCTGGAGCATGCAAGGCAAACAAACAATTCTGGTGAGTTAGATATAAGTTTGGAGACACAAGCATCCCCTCTTTCCAGAATGTGGTTGAGAGCAAATATTGCCCATACCTTAAGGCTCAGCAGGAGACAGTTCTTTTGTTGCCTAGTTGAATAACCTTCTAGGGTTCAACTTGTAGCAAAAGAATTGTCTCTAGCTGAGCCCTAAGAGACAGGCAGAGTTTGCTTTAAACAGCATCCTGAAAATGAGATACTTGTATCTTTGAATTTATATTTAATTGGCCAGAATTACTTATGTTTCATGTACACATCTTCCCTGTGCTGCCTTAGGAATTTTCTGATAGAGAGCTGATAGTTCACTTTTTTGTTACACAATGCTAGCACAGTGGAAGATTCAGGCCAAAGAAAATCAGCTACTGTCTGTCAGATTTATATACTGTTACTTTGCTCAAAAATGATCTAGCAGTGCAAATGTCATCTTTTGTAGGGCCAGGTTCACAGCTGCAGATTTTAACTGTAGGCATGCTTTGGAGTTCTTGAAAACCACGTTCATTGAACCTTGAGTAACTAGAATGTAGGCAAAGATATGTATCATGTATCATGTATATTGTCCTCAGCAAAAATGTCAATCTTGTGTTTTCATTTGAGGCACTCCAATTGAAATGTCATGAGTAGATGGAGGTTTTACATTCAAATGAGGTGATGTATTATTATTTAGATACTAGAATCGCTACTCCTAATGGGGTGTGCTTTGGGGGAGGAGTTTGATGAGCAGTCTGGAAGAGAAAGGAAAAATTCCCAGACCTGACAAACATGAAAATGGCAAATTAAAATTTGTATCAAATAATCCAATTACAGTAGAGCGTCCAGATTATGTTGAAAACTTCCCACTTACCCAAACAAGAGTGTGGCAACCTCAATTACAACTCACCACATGCTTTTGAGAAAGGTTGTGGCAATGCTCTGTTTGCATTATTTGACATTAGGACTTGAGAGGAAAATTCATAAATTATAATCCTTTGAGAGAAACAGCTTGCTTGCATAATGTAATGTTAGTGTCATGAATTTCTTCTCTTCCAGGGAAACCTAGTTTTGTTGTGCCAGATCATTTCTGAAATTCTCCAATGTTCTGAAATCATTTACAAGAAAAAATTCATATCATTTTGTAAATGAGATTGGCTGCACTATTATTGCAGCCAATTAGGGACCTTTGGTGGGGAGTGGTGTTTCTTGAAGTTTGATTTGATTGTACTGTACCTGGTGTGCGTCCTGCACAGGAGAACCAACCGAGTTCACAACCATTCAACAAAGGATGTCTCAGTCAACAGGAAAAACATGTCAAGATCAGAAAGAATTCAAAAACACAACTTCTGAGGACAGTTGAGACAAATACTTGAACATGGCAACTGGATGACTGAACTTGCTGCCTTGTGGCTGCATAACCCACTCCCATGTTGGATGGAGCACAAAAAGGTTGTGAAAGAGTACATAAAGATGACAACCACTACCTACCTGTCTTTGCAACTTGCTCCAGTAGTGGGACTAACCTTGATATGAACAGTTAAATGGGCTGTCCAATTACCCTACAAATCTCTCAACAAAAGGATTCATTTATTGTGCGATACTATTTTGTATACACACTTGATAAACATCCAAGTGACAAATGCATTCATCTAAATTATCAGTTTGAGAACTGATTAATTATGCTCTAGAAGCACACATAGTCACATAGGAATCAGGGTTGTGAGTGCAATACAAAACAAAATGTGATACAGTAGGTTATCCTGCACCTGTTTGATGGTTTTCTTTCTCCTTGTCTTCTTTAATCCTTGCCTTGATTGTTTGGACATCAACATCTACCTGCATATTGCATTCAAACACAAAATTGGTGGTGAAGGAGGGTGGGGGGGTTGGTGGTTTGTATACACCATCCAAAGATTGCAAAACTATGAAATAATTAGAAACATTAAGCAGTTCACAGTTATGTTGGAATCCTGTCATCTAGGTCTAGTGTTAACACCCACTTTGGTGGTGATTTCATCAGTAACAGAGCAACATTTTTCCAATATAATGTGTAGGAAGAAGCCCCCTGACATCCATATCCAGGTAAAGGACATGTAGGGAAAGGCAATTAAAAAACCTGCAGGTGGTAGTGTAGAAATCGTTCTTTTGTTTCATCATGTTTGGTTTTCTGAAGATACTGTTCACGCTTCCATAGCACTGTATCCAAATGTGTCTTGTACATTATTGCTAGGTCCAATGCTCTGTTTACACAGGTAGACATTTCATTACAGAGGAATCCAATGCATGAAGGTTACTGTAACTTGTCAAGGAGCAGAATGCAGAAATTGACTTCTAAAACATACCTGTCCCAGTTGAATAGGCGTAGATTAAGTTTGATGGCACGGTATGTGAGGCCTGCTTGAAGCAATATTGATTCTGCATCCTCAGGCTGTCGTTGGAACAAAGCCAACTCAGCTTGTTGAGATTCTTCAGATGGGAGGCGTTTCACATGAAGAATGAACTGAACTTTGGCAACCTGTGCAACAGTCCCACTCCCTTAGGATTCCTCTTCTACCGAAGTTTTGGACAAAATGACATAATAATTCTCAACCTTAAAAGCATCTCCCTCATCAATGTATCTGTGAAAGACATCTTCCACTGGATTGTTGATTTCCAATCACGGAAACCTGAGAGATTTAGTCTTGTAATCTAAACTGCATGCCACCGAAAACTGGATTGCAACTTTCCTTTATCCTGAAGGTTTAGCCCTGAAGGGTCCCTCTTGTTGATCCAACTCACTGATATCAAATACCTCATCAAGAGCAGCATAGGCCATCTCAGCACAATTTAGCTCCCTGGCTGCTATTGCACTAGCAGCTAAACATGCCCAGAGAAGATTGTCCTGCAGCCCCATAACCTTCAGGTTTCCTTGTCCTGATGATTATGCAATCAGCAAAAGCAAGAAAAGCAACATTCTGAGCTTTCTGGATATGTATGGTCTCCATCATGGACATGGAGATGGTCACTCTCAACAAATATTATAGTGGACACATATTCTTGACCTTTACCATAAATTTTTAGCTGCAATCATTCTCAACATCACCATGGATCCCATTTACTTGTGGTTAGGACCAAATTGAAGGCTGATGCTATGTGTTGTAAAAGGATGTTAAGGAATTATAGTTAAGCACTGCAATGTTTGAAGTGCCCTCACTTTGACATAATAGCAAAGGCGAATTGCATAGTCCCAATGTTTGGCTGCCATATGCTCAAATAGAAGCAATGGGTATGGAGATACATTTGTTGAGATGGATGCCCCATCTGTGCGGTCAACACTACATTGTGCTCCGTAAAAGCTCTGGATTTTTGCACTCTTGCCCACATCACTGGAGGATCCAACAGTGAACTGTTATTATAGTCTGCATGTGATTGCATGAAACCAACAATGCAAATCACAGCAAATCTCAAGAAATCCAAATGGCAGGGACATTGAGCCAGTAATTCTATTTATCAGCAGTAAAACAAACTGCCAGACTTCACAATTCTGGCAAGGAGAAAGGAAGATAACTGTTGGGATGTAAAACAAAAAACTTGATTATTTGTACAATGTGAAAGAATAAGAATTGCAACACCCATTTCCTCTCTTCATATACCAGGAGAAGAGGCTGTCTTGATATATTATGCTGAAGGCGCCAAGGTGCAAACATTTTAGGGATCCTTCAATGAGAGAGCCATATGCCCTTGAAAGTCATTAGATGGATGCCCTGTAAGATGGTACTCATTAATTGTGCTCTATGTGCTACACTCTGGACTTTCATGAATTCTTTCTGTCTGGTGTCCAGAAGTAGGTGCTCACCAATCTTTTGTGAGCTTGACAAATGGAAGAAGGTCTTTGTCAACATAAGCAGCGTGTGGGTAGTACCACACTACCAGCCTCTGGTCCACAACAGCTGCCAACATGTCTGTGATCTCGTTCCACATTGCATTGTACACCATAGCAGCTAATTTTAATATCCTTGGTCTCTGTAGCCACATGTGCTCACTTGGGTTTGCTCACTTTTGTCTCAATCTCCTCTTCCATGTTAAGTTGAGTCCATCATCCACCATTTGACAGCAACCGTTCTAGCTCCTAGCCAAGCACAAAAGATTGAAGATACCTAATGGATCTCTAAGAGCAAAGAATTGAATCAACTTACAAGGATTGGAGTGAGGTAAAGGTCATGGTTTGAGTCAATGAATGCAAGTTTTCTGTCTGTTAATGTTCCCATTGGACTAAGAGATATCTCCACAGCTTCCACCGTAAGCTGCATTACATCTCCAACCATCTTTCCAGTAGTGACATCCATGAAGTGCACCACTGCAACAGCAAGAGAAGACATGATATGAGATGTCCATTTCTGTCCTTCTCTTCTTCCCTTCAAGGTTTCTGGAATCCAAAGGACAAGGAATGATCTGAACTACTATACATGAATGATATTCAGCAATGCACAAATGCTATACCCTGTTTGCCCCTATTGCAGCCTTCAAATGCTCAACCCTCACATATGCTTGATTTTGTCCTAACAATTTACTAAGGCACTTTGATTAGTGCATTGCACACTTCCAAGGATGTTTCAGGATGCCTACTTTTGCGATCCTCATGGTTGATCACTGCAAAAATATCAGATGATAGGCTTATGTTTTGGTGATTCACTGATTCTGCATGAATGCCTGCATCATTTGAAGTGAGTTAAGGTTGAGATCTCCCTTTTTGTAATGTGGCTCTTTAGTTTCTAACAGCACACGTGCAATTGAATGTAACGACATTGAAAAAGAATGCTCACATATTGACTCAACTAACATTACATAGAAGTTCTCTACTTTATGGGCAGCTGCCACCATTTCTTCAAGTAGGTATGAGCACTCAAAGAACTTAATGTTGACCTGAGCTACGATGCACTACACAATCCAATCCCCTCCAGGCAAAAGAACTTGCATATAGACTAGCAGATGCTGAAATTGTTTTTCTCTTGTGCTGGTTTTGTGCAATCATGAGCCCACTATAAAAGTTCCTCCTATTCTTCAATGAGAGGCTCTTTTGCACAATGTTGCATATCTGTGTCTGTTCATTACTTCAGGCACAGATATCTATGCACTGGTTCCAGATTTGGCATGAAAGTATAATGACAGATTGAACAAAAGAAATTTTGGTTTTGCATGCATTACTGAAATCTTGTTACTATGGTTCTGCAGGCGATGAGATTGGTTTGCTGTCATGATTCTAACAAGGATTTGTGCTGAATTTTTGAAATACCTACACTTGCACATTAACTCCCCATACTAAGTATTGTTGATAGACTATTGCATACATGTCTATATTATCCCGCCATCAATAGTGAACAGATGCCCAGGTGAGCAATTATAAGAATGTGAACAAGTGAAATGACCTTGAAATTTTGGGTTTGACAAATGTCTGCCCTCATAGGTAAAAAGCTGAAAGCCTGTGAAGCAGTCTACCAAGAGAAAACAGGATTGGCACTGCTTCACCAGGACAACAGTGTCTTTGATGTCAAATATGTGTGGTGTGCTCCAGTTTGTGATGGAGTAAATGTAGCACTGGACCACATAAGGCAAAAATAGGGATGAGAAGTAGGCTAAAATTGGGGTTTGGGTTCCTCAATTTGAAAATGGTGTGCACACCTAATTCTGTTGAATGGATGATAAGCACTGTCTATTTAACTGGTGAGGGTAAGATGTCAAAGATGGATGTCTCCTGTTGGTTACAAACTGTATATTTTAGCCTCTGGAAGGAATGTATGTGAAACCCTGCATGATTGGGTAGATATGATATTTACCTGAGTGGCAGTTGCAACTACAAGGTGCTGATAACCCATGCTCATTTTGATCACTCGGTCTTGGAAATCCATCTCCTCAGTTTTCTTGCTCAACAAATCCTGTCATGTTGTATCGCAGCTTTGGTACTCCATCAGAGGTTAGAACACTAAAACTTCCAAAAGCATAACATAAACCCATCTGTAAACAATTCAAATTGTGATGCCTATTCCACACTTCAGTAGCAGATGGCAAAGAGCATTCATGAAACAGCCATCATAACTGAGCATAGGTGCTAGTATCAGAAACAAAAAATCATGGATACCTGAATACAAATGTGATTGTGCTCTGCCAATGTTGCAGTGAATCTAGTCCAGTGGATCCTCCTGTCAATAGCAACAGATCAGGGTTATATTTTACAAGCTCACTTTGCAGCAACAGATTCCACAAAGAAGGAATGAGTGAACCACATTTGAAGAATTGAATCCACCTATCCAGAAGTTGGCCAAAAATCACCATGCCATTTCCACCTGCTCCAGCTAGTTGAGTCCCATCAGTGTTCCATGCAACACTTAGGAGCATGCCTGTATCAGGTGTCTCCTTGCTATGAGGCCACTGTGTAGAGGATATTGGGCCCACAGGTTTACATTAGGTGTCAACCTTTGACAGCTTCCACCATATACTCTTGTGGTAGTCAACAAGGTACTGTGCAAGTGCCTCTTGCTAACAGTCTATAGTTCCCCCTTATAACTGTGTCCTATACACACATTGCAATGGAAAGGACATCATACTTGCAGATATGAGTAAGCTTTTATGGCCTTCATGTCCCATATGCACTTCACAAACATGCTTCCCATGTAACTCATAGACATTTTTAGGGAGGAGCACTTCCCATGACTCTAGGTTTCTTGTGTTTGTTCAAGCCTCTCATGGACATCACATAAGAAAGGTTTCCCACAAGTTCTTTGATTTTTATGTTCATGAAATACACTTTTTATTAGTCTTCTAAGAAAGATACAAGCTCCCTTTCAAACAAAATAGTTATCATTGATGCTTAAACCTCCTTTGCAATGTGGTAACTTTCTAACCACCGTAAGGTGGGAATGTCCAAATTATCTCCCAAGGTCTTAACCCCTAGGTACCCACATGTGGTTCTGTGACTGGTTTGCCAAGTAATATGTACCTACTATAATTGGGTCGCTATATTGTAAATAATGTCGAGCATGGTATACTGGTGAATTAAATGAAGACAGAAGGTTTACCCCTGTTTTGTCACACAATATGAGGGAATTGAATGAGCCAACAGCAAATGCCTCGCCTGATGGACACCATGCAATAGACATGATACTAGAATCAGCTTTGGCACTTTGGTAAAGCACTCTCCCATAACAGTCCCATACCTGTGGATGTGCCATACACTATATATCTGCATTAAGCAATGGTTAAACTCTCTAGGACCAGTGTCCTTTAACAACAAGCCTGAAGACAAGCAGGAAATACTTGCTAGCTGTGGCATATGAAATGCTGATTCAGCAGCTGTTTTGTGCTGTAATTACCCAATATTTAAGGAATAATGGACAATAAAATAAGAAAGTGACAGCCAAGATCAGGTTGGAATGAACCTTGTAGCGGCAGTCCTCTCCAGCTGAGATTATGCAGTTGTTGACTGGATTCCAGTCAACCTTAAGCACAAGCCCTTCATGGCCCAACCATTGCACTTGTTTTGTAGATGACTAAAACATCCAGGCATGTTATATTAGACTTTCACAAGAATCACAAACAAATACAATGATGTCTGTCTCTTCTCTCCTAGTAGAACATTGGTATTCAAAGGAAAGGAACTTGACTTAACAATATTCAGAAAAGAAAGAGATCTAAGATCATAAGCACAAAGGAGTAGGAAATGATAAGGATTTCACTTGCTTGAATTGACTTGATCAACAGGTTCCTGCCATTTGAGAAAACAATTTGCTCTGAGTTGGGGCCCCAGGCTATAGTATACACTGAATGCTCTGTATCAGGTGGCACAATTCTTGTCAGTCTCTCAAACCTTTTCAAGGTGCTTTCTATATCAGCTATGCTTCCTGACAAATTTCCCAAAGATCTTATTACCATTGGCCAAAAGGAATTCCTCATAGCTTTTCAATATTGTAGTGGAAGGATTTGCAAGCTTTATATTTTTAGACTTGTAATTGAGCCACCTTCACATCCAACCCATAGATGTGCAGGTTATGTACTTACCAATTTGTGCCAGAGTGGACCGAAGCATTCCATTGCGTGACCAAATCTTGAGAACACCATCTTCACCCCCAGTTGCTAGTGCAGTCCCTGATCATGTGCATATATATCAAAACAGTACTTGTGAGCAGTATACCCAGGGCATGTTCACAAACAGATGGGAGTTCAACACTAGATATACTTGAGTTGAACTGAAGTCTCAAGAAAGACATCAGCTGAACTTAAATGACAATAAATTTGCAAAGTTAACTATCTGAAGAGTTGCATGCATCTTCATGCATATTAGATACCTTCAAAATTCCATCGAATACAGATCACTGCACCCTCATGGGCCTCAAATTTCTTCTCTTCCCTGCCTCCTTTACTGATGATATAAAATGCACCTGTTGTTCATAATCCAAATGCAGGTAATGATACAATGTAGTCTTAGAGATATTGGGAGCACATAGTGAATATATCTGCAGAAGGATCTTCCAACACTTTGATTGAATCCATTGCCATGCATGTAAGTACTCTCTCCATGGATTCATTATTTACACAACCTGTGCTTCATGCTTATACAGTGAGGAGACTTTCAAGAACAAATGGAACTACTGAAAAATATGACATGCAAGCTCAGCTGAACACTAGACCTAATCTCGTTCCCTGCAAACAACAAGAAAACCCATATATATACAGTGCAGCCTGAAAAGGGCTATTACCATCAGTGCAAGCCACTACAAAGACATCACTACCAGCTCCAGTGCGCTGCCTTTGTGACATCGATGGATACCAGTGAATGTCAGTGAAACATGCCTCCAATGTGCACACCTGAGCCAAAAAACTTTAGTTGTTCCTTGCATAGATGGGAGAAAAGGGACATAAACATGCTGTTCTTTCTGTTGAACAAGAGCTATCTATGCAGGCGTTCCAAATAACGTGCCCAGGAAAATATGTGAGCCTCAAAGACATATTAGCACAGTGTAGACTGGAATTGCTTCCTTTCTCTCACCTTGCCAATGACTTCACCACTCCGATTCCATCTATAAATGGTATGGTCGTCACTGCATGAGTAGAGCTCATTAGAAAGGTTCCAAGCAACTGCTGCCACCAGATCCGTGTCTGAAGTGTTGATGTTAATTTACTCAAACATTTAGAAACATGATCCACCAGCAGCTCAGTGACTACCTAAATTACCAAAATTTCAAGCACAAACAACACCAGATCTGATCCCTTCTCTCAGAACCAGTTGGGATTGGTAACTTATAGGATGCTTCAGACAACATCTATGAACAAAATTCTGTCACCCCTAGGGTTGAGTTATAGATTCCTAATGTATGAGGAAACACATTTTGTGATTGAAGATAGCAAAGAGGATGATCCCAGGGACAAATGATCAAATTCTTCACATGAGTTTCAAGGAGCTGCCTAGAATGCACTCTAGATGGCTTTCCAGAGGAATACTTGCATCAACGTCAAGGTCATCTAATGCTTCAGATTCCTACATTGTAACTAAATCAAGGACAATTCTGTTCAAGTATCATGCAATTGTTGGATTTGGAACATAATGGTGAGAATAAGCTGTACAGGCAGCTCTGAGTCTGTGAACTGATAATATTATTAAGCTGCACAATTCTCAAATAGGCTAGTAGGATACGAGGGGAATTTGCAGGCGTGAGAAGAGCAAGCCTCATAGTGGTGGCTTTTGCACCCTAGAACACGGTTTGGTTTTGGCACGGTATGTAATATTTAGCAGAAGCTCCTTGACACGGTCCCTATCACTCGCTCATGTCTTGCAGGTCGATTTCAACTTTCATAACTTCAACTCAATGGATAATACGCTTTCTCAAGATAGGAGGGCCAGTGTTTTACAAATTCATAGAGAAAACCGGCATTCAGATCCTCATTGACACTGAATTACAGATCCTAGCCATGATCGGATCATCACAAAGGCTTCTCAGAAGATCTATCAATTTGTACACTGTAAGCCATGCATTCGGCTGTTGATTCCATAAGGATTTTTTTTTCCCTCAGATCAAGCTAACCTCTTCAATTAATTATATATCAAGTTGCAAGAAAACCACAGAACCTGCACAACAATTCTCTCTTTTCAGAGGCTCCAGCAGATCACTGAACAAGCTCTAGCAAAAAAGAACATCATCGACAATAATATTGTCGAGAGAAATCGATTGGGAAAAACTATGCATCGAATTGAAGACCAAAATGGAAACACGAGAGAGAGCTCTCGGCTTACGAGAGAGGGAAATTTTCTTGTGAAGTGTGCTCACTATATCGCTCTTAGCGGCGACCGGAAGGAAAGAAGACACATGCCAACAAGCGTCACTAACTGTCTTTGCTGCTCGCCCTGGCGGTTACCACAAGGGCTTGTACAAAGTTTCAGACTTTACCTTGTCCCACCCAGCACAACCTGCATGCACCCTGGTGTCCTTGTCGTCCATCTTGTTAGTCCATTGCCAAATTGCACACAAAAACTCCTTTTCTTTCCTGTTGTCAGACAAATGACAAGGGACTCACACCAGGGGCTCTCTAGGATGACACCAGGGGCATCAAGGTGGACATGTTATTCATCCACCAATGACCTCAGCAATTTGATTTTCAAACTATCACTAACAACATTTCACATTATCATTTTTGAATCTTATCACATGAGAATTGTTTTCCATCTATTTTTGCAGATATCCCAAAAGTCATGGACGTCTCAATCTGTTTAGGTGAAATGTCATATTGTTTAGGTAAAATGTTTAGTAAATGTTCATTGCATCTTGTAAAAAATTATAATGTGATGCAAAAAGTGATTCATTCTATCTTGCATTGGCCCCCCATAAGTTTTTCTTTTTAAAAAGAAAAAACTTGGGCAATGCAGACCTGTCTGGAAGAGGACATTAATGTTTGGGGATCCAAGTGCGTTGGTCAAGTAAGGGGCAACGTTAATGCAAAAGAGAATGCCTTATAGGAACCTAACCATTGAGTTGATGCAAACGCACTTGCATATTTGTAAGTGCCAACACCAAGTTATAGAGTTGGGAAAGTGACCAGCAGCATCGCAAGGCAAAGGACTTGTTGCCTTGACAACACCAAAGTTGAGATGATTACCATGAGGAGTGGGACACTTGGCTTCCATCTGGAAGTTAATGTAGTTCAGTCGTGTGTCGAAGTCAAAGAGGTTTTTAGGTGACTAAGGCCATGGACGTGAGTGAAAGTCTGCATCAAGTTAACATTAGATTTGTCTAGTGCTAGAAGAGTGTCTTGTCCCCTATGTGAGGTCGGGAGTGAGTTAGACTTATGATGGTTGTGCTTTGTGATGTGTAGGACCAAGGTAGTCTAAGGAGTGTGTTTCCCTAGTTCTTGGACAAGCACAGAAGGAACATTGATCACCTCCTATTAATGTAGATTCTTTTTTTATTTTAAGTGATTGGTAATATTAAATTTAACCTTAGCACAGATTTTTGGCTTGCTCTCAAGAGATTCTTGGCATTCATGACTGGAGTGCATAGACACATGAGAATGATCAAGGTTTGTGACTATTGGAGGGACTTGAGTGTTTCAGGGCATTGGGTGAATGGGTTCTTGTAACCATGATTGTGGAACAACCCATCTTCCACCGAGTTGTGCTCATTGAACCTCAACAACTTGTCTATAATGGTCAAGGGAAGGAGAAACATTTGTGGAGTATGACAAACTTCATGAGCATAAGGACTCATTTGCAGATGTTGACTTTGGATTCATTTGAAGGGTATGTATAGCTATGCATTCTGCAAGTGTTGAGCATGTAGTCAACATTGACAATGATTTTGTGTTAAATGTTGCACATCTGCTCAAAGAAACAAATCCAACCAAAAAAGCTAATGTGTTGGTGCTTGATTGGCCATGACACTGGGCACCCCTCCTGCCAGTCAAGAATTGGAGAGGATGATGAAGGTGGGGATGAAAATTTCCATCCCAACATAAATGAATGGAAAATTAGGCAAGGTTCAGAAAAAAGGAAATAGAGGCTTATATTTTTGGAACAGAGATTTGGACAAGTGCAAAAGATGCTGAGTTTGAGCTGCGATTTTTTGTTTTCTTTTTTGGATCCTCATCTCTGCAGTTGCACTGTTTGGCAAAGGCAATGTGAGTGGCAGCACAATGGAGCTGTTTTGGTGTGGTAGCTGAGCTGTGAAAGCTTCATAAGGAGGAGGGTTGAAGCAGAGAACTGAGGTGCTTGGTGGTTTCCAGAAAAGTTTGTGTTGGAGAATGCAGACTCCAGAGTATCTATGCAGGAACATATTGAGTTATTTTAGGAATTTTGAGTCACAGTTGGTGCTATGTTAAGTTTACTTATTGCACAATTGCTGAAGGTTGGAAGTTTACAGTATGGCTGAAGTTTTTGTGTTAACCAGAGTTTATCCTCTGAAGTTCCTGTTCTCAAAATGTTCTCCTCTTTTCTTCCTCTTCCTTTTCTTTGGGTTTCTTTTTCTTACTTTTTCCTTTTCCTGTCTTTCTAACACTCTCTCCTTAGACCACATGTAGACTGTTGCATGTGCTGTAAAATTGAATGATAGTATGCTGTGTGAATTTAGACAGAATTGTGTGCCCTTGGTCCTGATACAGTTTTGTGGCTTGAATTAGGGTTACTGACTCCGGATGAGAGCTGCAAGGAAAAACAAAAGAGAATAAAAACTAAACAGCAATTTTGCCACAATAGTTTTGCTGTTAGCAGTGGTGTGCAGTTGATTGTCCCATGTACAAGTTTCTCTGGCAAGAGCTGAGACAAAACTTTTGATCTTTGCTGAGAATGTGAAAGCATTTGTAACATCAGTAGAAATGCAATCCCATGCCTTACCCTCTGCTGATCTCGTTGTAATTTCCAAGTCAGAGAGACCACAGAAATTCCATTTTCAAACATCTCTCTTGCATCTTGTGTCCAAATGTCTTGCACTCCAACACAGCTAATGTTCAGCAGATTCAGGGAAATCTGTGGATATCTGTAAGTGCTGCTTAGAAATGAAATTTACAACAGACAAGAAGTTGAGCTCTAGATTTCATACTTTATTATAACAGCACTAATTATATTTCCAGAGCATCAAAAAATATAGGTTGCTTGACAGCAACCCATCACTGCATCTGCACCATGCACCAAGGGGGTGGAGCTGCATATAGAGAGATCCTACTCACCAAACATGTTGGGAGTCTTCTCCTACACAAATGATTGCTGATTTATGCCTCTTCACATACAGCCTGACTGTAATTTAGATACATTACAAATCTTGCAGTACTCTCCCCTTTGATCTTTTCAACCAGCCAATCAGTTGCACAATCTGTTCACCTATTCAAATGCCGGCCCATATGTTGGAGCTTACACAGCATTCAAAATTTTCCCTCTTCTATGACAGGTGAAACAGGCTACTTCTGCTGTTTGAATAGATCAGCCTTTGTATTACATCACCTTTCTCTCAGAATTTCTCAGTGTTGGACAACACTGTTCAACTCAAGATAAGGGAACTTCACCTGGTGGAACTGAGTAGAGGTACTACAAACATGAGGTGGAGTTCCTCCCAAGGTGTGATTGTTAAGCAATGGGTAATCAAACCCAGAGCCACACTGCCATGTTTTTGAGGTGATGTCTCCACACATGTGTCTCCTTTTGAATTCCATGACCTGCATGTGAAAATCCAACTAGTCTGTTTACATCCAGGTTGAAATATTATCAAGCTTTGAATCCTATGTAATGGTAGGGTGTTCAGTGTCCAGAGAGGCATTGTTTTGTAATGATCAGCAACCATCTTCCTTGCCAAATAGTTGGGTACACAGCAAAAATTCTTACTCCATCCAAGGTGACCTTCCATAGATGCATTGATTAATGGTAGATTATACTGTACTACAACCAAAGAGTTTGTACCAATAATGATCAGTTCTGTTGGATGTCAGATCAAATGCACAAGTTCCTTTGACAACCAGAGACTTATGTTTTGACAGAAATCTCAAGAGAGAGTTGAAACAATTGCCAACATACAAGTTGTTGCACTCGTGTATTGCACATGCAAAGAATTTAATGATGTGCGCAGCACAACAGACAGAGGCCTGCAACCTATAGATTGACACCCAGTGTACGTATGTTAAACCGATCACATGCTAGATTGTCAAATCTGGGACCTTGTTATGTAGCATGCAAATGATTTCCAATGCTGTTGATTTGATTATCTATCCACACACAAACCAGTAATTGTATGTTGTACCTGCACTGTATAATTTGATGTATGACGAAGGTTTGGTCAATGCAAACAACATCCATATCTTTACTTGTGAGCCCAACTGCATCACGTTCTGCATTTTGGAAACAAACCAATAGAGAACATGTTCATTCTACTGCAAGCTACAAAGAAAACTGCAAAGAAACAAATAAGCTAAACATGCTGGGAATCTGAAACTTAATGACCATTCCCCATGTGGAGGGAAGGCCTGATGACTGAATTCCTTGGAAGCCTCTGCATCCAGCAAGGAAATGAGCAAGAGAAAACTGTCAGATGCTCAAGTCTGAAGGTGCTTAAAGAAGTGAGAAAAATATGAGGACTCAATCTGAAAAAATATGAGGGAGAGCAATAATTTTTGATCTTGCCCATAAATGAATTCTCATATCACTGGAGCAACTAGAAATATACACTCAAGAAAAAATTGCCTTCAAATCATTTTGACTAAGGTGATTGCACTTTGTAACACATTTATATGAGTGATTAGTAAAGATAATGTACCTGCAAGATCTGGTCAAATGCTGCAAGGAATGGACTGCACAAGACAGAAATCATAACACCCATCACGAAGCTGCATCAGCTACTTCACACTAAATTAATATACATTGAAAATCATTTCAGCCATGCATAAGAGGGTGATTTTCACTCTCGATTTCCGCACATTTATGTGGAGTAAACTTTAGTTCAAAGTTTAGATTCCCAGTCTGTCTGGAGGCATCTCTTTTGAAGCATACTAGAACAACATTGCTCTAACACATCACTGGTCATGCATCTATCTGCAGCACTTAGACCCATTGTTGTCAAAGAGCCTTTGTTGGTGTAAGAAATTCATCCAGAAGTACTTCAACAAATGGGAAGTCAAGAATAGTAACCTTGAGTAGTAGGTTGGAAATAAATCAAACAGCACCTTAGGTAGCTTCAAATCCTCCAGCCTAATGCCATGTTCCTGGAAAAATTATTGCATTCAAACTCAAAATCAAGTTTCTTCCTATCCCCATGAGGCACACGCAATGTACCCAACAATATACATGATGGTCTGTCCATTTTAGAGAACTCAGAGTTTTCCAACCATTCTTCAAGATTAGCTTTCAAGAAATAATGTCCTCTGGTACACCCCAAGGACATGATTTCCATTTCTGCAACCCACCTGACGCACAGTAGGAAACATATTGCCTGCACCATTGAAATCTAGTAGTGATACCACAGTTGCCCCATTATTAAGTAGAGCCACCTGCATTCAAGACAAGACAATACAGGAATCTCAGAACTCAGGTTAGACCTCAAAAATGAATAGTTGACAGTAACCAAGGATTAGCTGCAAATTGAAATCTCCTAGAAGGTAGAGAGACACCTGGAGCTTGAAACTCAAAATTGAGCAAAGAGCATCAAGGAAAATTATAGCTTACTGCCACATCGTCAAAACCATTAACTTTCGAGAAGCTGACACATTCAAACAGTACACCGCCAACACTCAAAAAACTTCGCTTGCTGACTGCAATCAACTTTTCTGGCCTGCAATGTCAACCAGCCAAGATTCGTCAGGCAGATTGCACACTTGTCTATCCCACAAGAAGAAAACATTAGCTGTAGAGGAGTAGTAGATATGTCTTCAATGGCATCACAGAACTGATGACCCAATCAAGTTCCAGAGGAAATTTCCAGCAAGAGTAAGTAATGCTAGCTCTTTTTCTAGATCTAAGTTGGAGCTTCCTGTTATCTTGCACTTCTCATTGTCAAAATAATGAGGAAGGCACCTTCATTAACCTGGATGTAAGTATCGGCACATAAAGCTTCCAATGTGCGAGAGTGCATTTTCCATTGGAAACAAGGAAAGAGCAATGAAGGAGGCACTAACAAGGATTCAAAGTTAGGAATGTCAGTCACAGACACTTCTGTTTCCCCATCAACTCTGTTGCAGCTCTGCCCATGCTCAAACAGAAAAGCCCACAGATCTTTTAGAAACTCACACGCAAAGAGCCCAAAGATCAGAGGCAGTTGAGGTTGATGTTTCAACATGAATATTACCAGGGGGTGCAAAAATTGTGGATATTGGTGCCCAAGATTAGATTTGCAGAATGACATGCTCTTGATGGCTCATTCTTTGGAATGCAATGTATTCAGAAGAGATTCATAGATCTGCATGCATGTTATTTCAATCTTCTCGTATGTTGCAACAGATAAATGTGAAGAATGTAACTCATGAGGGGCAGCAGCAGACCCACAGAACTCATCATTGATGTCCATGTTCAGTAACTATTGCAGCAAGCTGTTCCTACTTCCAAAGCAATATGGTCAACACTGCAGAAGACAAATCAAACTTCTATCATGATCCAACATGTTGAGCTCACAAGAAAAATGATCTAGAGTACAACGTCCAACTCACAGGATTCTTGTTCAACTCAATTGCAATGACTTCTGCATCCTCCTCCCCATCAGATATCACAACACCTCTCTTCACCAGATCTTTAGATTCTTCTCTTGAGACACTCCATTCCTGCGCGTGCTGTTGATGTCAAATGACCAAACACAGGTGAGAACCTCAGGGATCTTCAGATCTATCAGTTCATGGACATAGTTTGAAACCTGGACAAGATATTTTGCAATTTCACAGACAAATGATCTATATACACATGATCTA
>Ga0116229_10004564_pt1 | contig 22684 bp, 21 predicted proteins | sample S1TSphgellanicum_3_FD_87313 | JGI IMG/M metagenome (GOLD analysis project Ga0116229, IMG submission 87313) | Host-associated microbial communities from peat moss isolated from Minnesota, USA - S1T2_Fc - Sphagnum magellanicum MG | ecosystem: Host-associated > Plants > Peat moss > Unclassified...
AAAGGCTGGGCCGGATGGGAATGGACGCACGGTATCGGCCTGTACGGCATGTATCAGTACTATCAGCAAACCGGAGACAAGAAGACGCTGGCGATTATCGACGACTGGTTCGCGGCACGTCTGGCAGAAGGTACGCCGACTAAAAATGTCAATACCGTCTGCCCGCTGCTGACGCTCGCTTACCGGTATGAAGAAACGCGCAATGCGACGCTGCTGCCGGTGCTGGAACGCTGGGCTGACTGGGTGATGTATGAAATGCCGCGTACCCTCTGCAATGGTTTGCAGCACATCGTTTACAATAACGAGAACCACCAGCAGCTGTGGGACGACACGCTGATGATGAGCGTGCTGCCGCTGTTAAAAATTGGCAAGGTGCTGAATCGAGAGGATTATATCGAAGAGGCCAGCTACCAGTTTCTGCTCCACGTGCAGTACCTGATGGACAGAAAAAGCGGCCTGTGGTTCCACGGCTGGACCTTTGACGGCCAGCATAACTACGCGGAGGCGCGCTGGGCACGGGGTAACAGCTGGCTGACTATCGCCATCCCGGAGTTTATCGAGCTCATGGGGTGGCCGGAACAGCACGCGACGCGGCGGTTTCTGTTGCAGGTTCTGGAAACTCAGGTGAAAGCCCTGCAACAGTATCAGCATGAAAGCGGACTGTGGCACACGCTGATTGATGACAAAAACTCTTATCTTGAGGCTTCCGCCAGTGCCGGGTTCGCCTACGGCATCATGAAGGGAGTACGTAAGCGCTACCTGCCGCGCGAAATGCTGCCGATGGCCGAAAACGCGCTGCGTGCGGTGATACGCCATATCAATGGGCAAGGGGAACTGACTCAGGTTTCGTTTGGTACCGCGATGGGCAAGGATTTGGATTACTACCGGCATATTCCTTTAACCTCAATGCCTTATGGACAGGCGATGGCGCTGCTTTGTTTGACCGAATATTTGAGGGGTTACCTGTAAAGCGGGCATAAAAAAGCCGTCTCACTCTGCGTGAGACGGCTGTATAGATTTTATCGCTTAAAGGCCCAGTGCGTTAAAATCCGACGCATCGTGGCGTTCAGCCAGTTGCTTATCCCCCCAGGTGCGGTTGACGATACGTCCACGCGCGACAGCAGGTCGTGCGGCAATTTCGTCAGTCCAGCGGATAAGGTGGGTGTAGGACTTGGCGTCGATGAATTCTGCCGCTTCATACAGCAGGCCTTTCACCAGCGCGCCATACCATGGCCAGATAGCGATATCGGCGATGGTGTATTCGTCACCGGCGATAAAGCGATGTTTAGCCAGCTGTTTGTCCAGCAGGTCGAGGTGACGCTTGGCTTCCATAGTGAAACGGTTGATAGCGTATTCGATTTTCACCGGCGCATAGTGATAAAAGTGACCAAAACCGCCACCCACGTAAGGCGCAGAACCCTGCAGCCAGAACAGCCAGTTCAACGCTTCGGTACGTGCCGCGAAGTCTTTTGGCAGGAAATAGCCAAACTTGTCGGCCAGATACAGCAGGATAGCGCCGGATTCAAATACGCGGACAGGATCGGCACCGGAGACGTCCAGCAGCGCTGGGATCTTCGAGTTGGGATTCACATCCACAAAACCGGAGGAGAACTGATCGCCCTCGTTGATGCGGATCAGGTGCGCATCATATTCCGCCCCGCTCACGCCCAGCGCCAGCAGCTCTTCCAGCAGAATGGTCACCTTCTGGCCATTAGGTGTGCCAAGAGAATAAAGCTGAAGCGGATGCTTGCCGACCGGCAGCGTTTTCTCATGCGTCGCGCCTGCGATTGGGCGATTCAGCTTGCCCCATGCTCCCCCCAGTTCGTTGTCGAGAGTCCAGACCTTAGGGGGTTGGTAATTGTTGTCCATTGCACTACCTCAGTTTTATTGAATTTCTGTTTTAATCGTCGGGCTAGGTTTTAACAGATTGAAATTATTGCAGCCATTCAGTGTAGATCAGGCCGAGTAACGGCCGATACTCAGGCTGTGCTGTCCGCTAGAGAATGACGTCATAGTGCTGACGACTCACCTCACTGAATCCGCCGATCAGCGCCGCACGACAAACCTGACGATAGCGGGGATCGGTGACCAGCCTTTTCAGCGCAGATCGCAGCTGACAAAGCTGATTCTCGGTCGTTTCGGGACCGGTAATGAGCGGCAGGCCCGGCGTCAGGGGCGTTTCACCAATGATTTTTAGCTGCGCAAGCGCCTGCGGCTGATGCTTTTGCAGCAGCGCGTAGGTGACACAATCGATGGCGGCAATATCAGCGTCACCCTGCTGTAGCGCAAGCAGTGACTGACGATGACTGCCGCTGAAGATAACCTCGCTAAAGAACGGACCCTGACCTCCAAGCGGCGCGACCATTTTGCGCAGGGCGTTATAGCCCGACTGGGAATCTTTGCTGTTGGCCACCGCGATACGCTGGCGGAAATCAGGCAGTGAACCGCCCATGTCCTTTTGTCGCGTCAACAGAAAGCTGCGATAGCCTACGCCCTCGCAGCCTGCGGCAACGTAGTGAAAACAGCCGACCGGCTGAACGTTTTCGAGCCGCGTCACCAGCGGATAACCACAGGTTTGGCTTAGCAACAGGCGCGGCTGCTCCCAGTGCTGAATTAAATCTTCAGGCCAGTTTAGGTCGAGGTTGTCTGCATCAAATCCCTGCTCTGATAACAATGCACGTAGCGCCGACCACAGTGCGGTAACATCAGGCTGATTGACAGCGTACATCGGTAATGAAACAGCGTTATTGGTGCTCATCGCTTACCTCATCCAGAGTAGCCCCCCCCGGATGAACGTTAACGTCAACGGAGCGGAATAGAAATCGACGCAGCCATTCCCTATATCCACCAATCAGGAATCCCTGATTGAGATGCAGATAACCCTCGCGATACTGCAAATATATTTTTCGCAGACCATACCAGGGAACGCCCGGAAGATTGTGGTGTACAGAGTGATAATTCAGATTAAGAAAAAGCACCCGCCAGATCAAGGCGGCTTCATTAATCGCCGATCTTGCCTGAGGATCTTCCGCCGCACGATGTTCCAGAAAGGATCGGATCTTGGTCAGGCTCAGCGCCGGATAACTCACGACAATCAGAAAATATAAGATTGAAAAATCAAGCCGATGCATCCATGAAAACACTGCCGCCAACAGTGCACCGTGCAGAAGCCACATGACGATGGCCTTGATATCAGCGGAGCGAAATGACAAAAGCATTGCGCCGACAGTTTGTAAAATATCGATAGCAGGTCCGAGAATAACGCGTCCGGGGAAAGTATTTCGAATACTGATTATCCTACGCTGCCAGGGGCTAAATCTTTGCCAGCGAGCCGGAGAGAAATAATAGGTCTCGGGATCCTCCTCCGGGCAGGTGAGATGCTGGTCGCGGTGATGCTGTAAATGCGAATCGCGATACAGGCCGAACGGATACCACACGGCGAGCGGCATCAGCCCGAGAAGCTGGTTAAAAAAGGGTGAGCGCGTGGGGTGTCCGTGGATGAGTTCATGCTGTAGCGACATATACCAGGTGGTAAACCAAATCAGCAGCAGCGTGGCGGGGAAAAGTCCCAGCGTCTGCCAATAGGCCAGCGTGGTGAACCATCCGCCATATATAATGACCACCAGACCCCAGGTCGGTAGCTCGCTGCGCCATAGCCATGAGCGTGAAAGTTGACCAATATATTCTCTCTGCTGTTGGTGCAAATAATTAGCACCCTTTTTACCACTCACCGTCTCTATTACCCGCACGTGAATCAAAAGCTAAAAATGCGGTTTTTACCCCCAACTCACAACGTATTTAAAACGCATTGCTTATGCGGGGGATAGATATCTTATAGAAGAGAAAAATCCTGTTTTTTGCCCTTTAGGTTACAAACGCTAAACTTCGCTCTATAGTTCGATGACAATAATAGAGTTTCAGGGGAAACAAATGAGATTAAACGGTATTTCTAAGGGATTTTTCATCCTGATTCTTTTCATCGTCACATGGGCGTTTCTGGATGTACTTCGGCCATACTACTCGTCGGTCTTATGGGCGGCTATTCTGGCTATTATTTTCCATCCGTTAAAAACCAAGTTTCGCGGATGGCTGGGGGATAAAAACGGGATTGCCGCGTTGCTTACCTTGTTGGTTATCTGCCTGATCGTATTCACACCGTTGGCTATTATCGCCTCATCACTGGCGATTGAATTTAACGTGGTGTACGACAAGCTACAGCACAATAATACGCAGTTGCCGACGATTATTGCTGACGTTATCCAACATCTGCCGGTCTGGGCGCAACATCAGCTGGCCGAATACAATCTCGACAGTGCGGCTGGCATTCAGCAGAAGCTTTCCGGCTTTGCGCTTAAGGGAAGTCAGTATCTGGCAGGTAGCGTCTTCCTCATCGGTAAAGGGACCTTTAGCTTTGTGGTTGGCTTCGGCATCATGCTTTACCTGCTGTTCTTCCTGCTGAAGGACGGCGCTTATCTGGTCAACCTGATCCTCGAAGCGCTGCCGCTGTCCAAATACGTTAAACACCACCTGTTTATGAAGTTCGCGGCGGTGTCTCGCGCTACCGTGAAAGGCACCGTCATCGTCGCTATTGTACAGGGTGCGCTGGGCGGCGTGGCGTTCTGGATTACCGGGATTGAGGGTGTGCTGCTGTGGGGCGCGCTGATGGCTTTCTTGTCCCTTATTCCAGCGGTAGGTTCAGCCATTATCTGGGTTCCGGCGGCCATTTACTTCTTTGCGTCGAACCAGCTGTGGCAGGGTATCTTCCTGGTGGTGTTCTTCGTGGTGATCATCGGCCTGGTGGATAACATTCTTCGTCCGCTGCTGGTCGGTAAAGATACCAAAATGCCTGACTATCTAATTCTTATTGCCACGCTGGGTGGCATGGAAGTCTATGGTATTAACGGTTTCGTGATTGGTCCATTGATCGCCGCGCTGTTTATCGCCTGCTGGAATATTCTTTCAGGTCGCGATAACAGGGAAAACATCGAAGAGATTGATGAAGACTTTATCGAAGACGGCAAGGCACCGCCTGATAATTAATCGTTTTATGTTGTGATTAAAAGGGTGGCTTTGCCGCCCTTTTTTATTGCCTGTTAACGGCTGGCGGTCGGACACTGCGGCAAACGCGTTGGGTTGCCGGGAATACATTGATTCGGACCCTGCGGCTGTTCGCCAGGCTGACGCGGCTGGGTGGGTTGCGTAGGCTGCGTCGGCTGAGTAGGTTGGTTTGGCTGTCCCGGAAGAACGGGAAGCGGCAGCTGAGCACGAGGTTCCAGGTGTTTCGGCTGGCTCGCCAGGGTGCTCGCGGATAACGTCAGCAGTGACGACAACAGCAGCGTTGCCAATAGAGTTTTCATGACGCCTCAATAAGAAATTATCAGTAAAGCCTGAGAACCAGTATAGTTCCCCTGCGCTTTGCCCGACACTTGCCAGGTGCAATACCTTCCCTTTTTCGGAACGCGACCCAGGCTCTGCCTTCTAGATGAGTCATAAGCTGTTGCCCTCGAATTCGCGGCATCCCATTGAATGTCTATACTTATCTTATGGTTAACAACATCATTTGGGAGAAGTCATGACAGAGCATAAACAGAAATCACTGACCCGAGGCATTAATCACGTCGGGCTTACCGTCCCGGACCTTGAGCAGGCAACCACATTTCTGAAACAGGCTCTGGGCGCAAAGTTCGTTTATAACGGCCTGACGAGCGAGGATGAACCGAGGAAAGGGGCAGACACGGAGCGGCAGCTTGGCCTTTCTTCCGGTACCGTGGTCATAAAACAACGGCTTTTACGCATCGGTAACGGCGCTAATCTGGAGCTGTTCGAGATAGTCAGTGACAGCCAACAACGGCCCGTTGGTCTACAGGATATAGGCTGGAACCACCTTTCTTTTTACGTAGATGATATCGACCACACCCTGAAACAGGTTATAGCCGCAGGCGGGAAACCGCTGTCAGAGCCGCATGGAAACTCACGTCACGAAGACACTCAAGACAACGGCAGCGTCTACTTCACCACCCCTTGGGGCAGCCTGATAGAGCTTCAATCGATACCCAATGGCTACTACTATCCCGATGATAGCGAGGCCGAAACCTGGGTACCTAAAATTTAATTCATCAATCCGTTTCGCCCTTCTCCACGCCGGCAAGAAGGGCTTTAATAATGAGAATGCTAATTAAAATCGAATATTTAATCATTCCATGTGAATTTATTGTCGAAACTGCCATTTTGTAAACCTTACCAAACCTGGCGCAATCCAATCTTTACACATCATCCGCATAAAATTCATGGCATTAACTGTGCAATTTATCATCACGTGTGTATACTACGCGCCGGATGTTGACAGACATCCTATGGAATTTTGATTACTTGCTCCACTTACCATGGCTCGCCATCCCGCGAGCTTTTTTTTTGCCTGTCATCCGCATCTGTCGCCCACTTTTTAGAGTTTTAGCCCTAAAATATGCAACTTGCTACGTTGCGTGGCTGAAATGAACATTTCTTCCTTAATATGTTGCATTCCCATCGAAGCATAAAAACGGCGAGCGCCTACGTTTTGTTCCAGGACTTGCAGCCAAAGAAGCGGCTGTCCGCGTGCCTTGGCCATCAATGCAACCTCTTCCACCATGATTCTGCCGTAGCCTTTTCCCGTTTCATCCGGCTCAATATATAGCTTGTTGAGCAGCGTTCCCGTCAACGCGGGGTCCGAAATAGGGCTCTGCCAGGTCAGCTTCGCGATGCCCACAGGGCGGTCGGTTTCAGCAATGAGCCAGCACACGTCAGAGTCCGTTAGACTCTTCTCAAGCACAGGCAGTGAATATTCATTCTCGAGAAACTCTGCCAGCTCCGATTTCGACTCCCAAAGATCTTCAAAGGGATAAGTCGAATAACCAAGTTGATTAATCAACGGGGCATCATTCAGCAGTGCGATACGTAAAGAGAGGGACATGGAAGAGTTCCGAGACAAAGAAGAAGTTCATCTCAGAATAAAACACAAACGGGAAACGTCAAGTCACTGCCTAATAAGCAGTTTTGAGCATTTCCCGTGAGAGAGTGGCAAATATTGCCGTCTATAACTTCAGACGCTTAATCATTACTTGCTGGCGTAGCCTTCGGTAGAGAGGGTCAGAGTGACATCATCGCCTACGTAAGGAACGTATTTGTCCACTTTGAAGTCTGAACGCTTGATATCAGCCGTGGCATCAAAGCCGATCGCCTGCTTCTTAACCATTGGATGCAAGCCCTGCTTGGTCAGCGTAGCGTGCAGAGTCACTGGCTTGGTGATGCCCTTGATGGTCAGATTACCTTCAACATCAAATTTATTGTCGCCTTTAGCGATAACTTTGGTGCTGTGGAATACGGCTGAAGGATATTTAGCAGTGTTGAAATAGTCTGGGCCAAGGAACTCTTTAGTCAGCGCAGGAACATGAGTATCGATCTGAGACACTGGCAGAGTCACATCAACGCGTGATTTCTCAGGATGATCTTTATCGAATACTACCGTGCCCTTGGTGTTAGGGATATCAGCAGTCGGGTGAGAAAAACCAAAGTGATTCCAGGTTACGATAACAGAAGTATGGTCTGGGTCGAGAGAATAATGCATGGCCTCAGCCTGAGACAGAGGAGCATACAGGCTAGCTGCAGCTAACAGTGGAAGTGCCATCTTTTTGAAATTCATCACACGGATATCCTTTTAATAAATCGAACAACAGTAATAAGAGTGTGGTTCATTAAGACAAATTGGCATAACGAAAAGTTTTGTCTTTACCCTTCAAATTAATTGAGCAATACCCGTGAGTGATTATCACGCTGACGCTTTATACTAATAAGAATATCCGTCATTAAATTACGTCGCTTTTATAGCAGGGCGAAAGAGAAAAATGGCTGGAATAAATACCAATTTGCACTACTGTTCATTTATCAGGATGGTTAGCAGGCGAAGCTGCTGGTAGGATCTATAGTTATTCCTATTAGCTATAATGACGAATATCTAAACAAAATGATGGATGGAAAGAACCCCATGGATTGGGAATGCAAAGTCACCGTGCGCCAGAGTCCACTAAGACGCATACTGCGATCGCGCGGCCTGATGGTCGTTGGCGCCCTCTTCACTCTGGTGCTGCTGACTCACGGTACGCTTAATTTACTTTGCTGGCTGAGCTGCCACGTGGTCTTTAAGGCTTAACGTATCCCGTTGTCATACAATACCTTTAAATTAATTTAAAAAACTCCCACCTCAGTTTGCTTTGTTTTAAAATAACGAAGCAGACTAGTAATCACATTTATTTTCTATTCATTTTTATTCCATTTAATTAATTGCGTCATTTTCAAAAAACGCTCTTATACCCCCCTTCGCTCACAAACAGCTTGATTAAAAACACCGTTACTCATAACAATGGAAAGCATAAAATAAACATCTAAAAGGAAATATTAACTCAAAAAAAATCATTTTATTAAAAAGTCAATTTTTAAAAAAAACATTAACACAATGATTCATTCCACTCCCTTATTTCTTTAAAAAAACAATTAAATCACATCCCATATCTCTATAGGAATTAATATGATTGAAGGAATCGCTGGAGGATCGCCTATCATTACGCATCCTGAAACAGTGCAAAAAAATACGCAGACTCTGACAACGAGTAACACATCAAATAGCCCTTCTAGTTTTGTTGAAGCAGGCAATACTTTACCGCTAATTAAACCCCCTCTTAGCGAATCAGAACAAAAACTAATTAGTCATCATCAGAATATAGATTTGGATTATACATTCGACTTCGCCGGATTAGAAAGTAATACGATAAACCTTCCCGTGTCGGCACTCAGAACTGCATACTCAAAAATTATCCTTGATAACTATCTGAAAGACTCATCCACCATAATTTCAGACGATATCAGTAAGAACTGGAGCGATAAAGGGCTTTGCCAACAAGATATCTCCCCCGACGCCCTAAAAAGCCTTTTGATCGAAACAATAAGGAAATCAGAGTACGAAAACGTCGGCGGTCAAACCTTACTGGTGGTGTATGAAAATAGCGAGCCAGCGGTGAAATCCCAGCTAGATAAACTTGCAAAAAACATGCAATCGAAAGGTTTATACCTTATAGAAGATCAAGGTCTGCAAAACGAAAATGTAGAAAATAGCCTTGATACTTTCAACGCATTGCTTAATTCAGCACAAATTAAAACAGCCAAAGATCGTCCTATCCAGGAGATACTCGCCCAACGTTCACTGAGGCTCACGACCGAAGAACAGGATGAGAGTAAGGTTCAAGAACATCTCAAGATATTATGCCTCGAACAAGCTCCCGACCTGCACGTAAAAGAGGCGTTAGATAAAATTAATGGTAATATCATTCCACTCAAAGAGCTGTCGGAAATACAGTCTAATGTCAGAAAAACGGTTGCTGGTGTAGACCAAAATCTTGCTGAAATGATAAATATTGGTGACATTTCTAAATTCCCGGCACTGTTTGATATTAACGTTTATAATAGAAAATGGCTGACCTCGTTCCCACATCAAGAAATCAAACCCAATGAATTCACCCTGAATAATGGCGACGTCATCAAACCAGATTTTATCTTCGATACGCGCACTGTGAAGTATTATTCCACCGAAATGCAGGATAATACTCAAAATGTAGAAGCGTTCGAGTTAGCCATAAAAGGAGGGACGCGGGGGATTTTCATCGGTCCATTAACGAAAGAACTCAGCACCGATGATAGAGGGAAAATAAAACAGCTCATTCATAATATTATTACCGGCCAATTAGAACCCACTGAGATAGAGTGTCGCGTCGGGCTACCGAAGACAAATATTGTGGTTGAAAATAAAAATTTGCGTCACTGGGAGAAAGAACACGGGCTGGGTGGGAGTCTGCTGGACACTGAAGTATTCAAGAGTATAACGAGTCTGAATATAGATGAAGAAGGAAGTAAGGCTATAAACGTTTTCTCACGGTATGCATCTTTGTGTAGTAGGCCTAAGCCTAAGCAGCTTGTGATGGATAAACCCTTCATGGCGGTGTATGCCAATAAAGACAACGTCGAACTGGTTTATATGGTGAATAATCCGCAGATTTAACAATAGAATCAAGGCCGGTGACCCGGCCTTGAATTTGAACATTAGTCAGTGACTTTGTTCTTAAGGGTTTCAGCCCCTTGCTTGGTCTTATCCCACGTTTTTTCAGTACCTTGTTTGGTACTGTGCCAGGCTTTTTGAGTGCCTTCAGACACTTTGCTACCTGTACTACCCGCCTTCCCTTCAGCTGCGTGCTTGGACTTCAGCTTCAACTCTGCCCCTTTGTCCTGGGCATGGTGAAGTTTTTCCTTAGCGGTGTCTGCACCCTTTTCTGCCTGCGCTACTGTATCGTCGGTCGCGTGAGTCATTGTTGTGGTATCAGCGAATACAGGAGATGCCAAAAGAAGTGCGGATAAGGCTAAAATTGTCTTTTTCATGATTCCCTCATTTATCAGCTATGTTTGGTACACCCATGTAGGATGGCACAAATCTAGCATTTAGCGATTTAAGAATAGGCTGGAAAAAATAACGGGCTCGATAAAACAACCCTAACCTACTGATTTAAAAATGTTAAATGACAAAAATCATCAGGTAAGTTCTTCAAAACATTAATCGATTTCGTTAGAACATAGCTGATTTTGGTCATAAAGCGCCCAGGCTGACAACTTGTTTTTATTGGGTTTTTCAGGATGATTACGGAAGGTCTGGGAAGTGCTTCTGGAGCGGTGAAGGGAACAGAAAATAAACAACAAAACACTGATTATTAATGATTAAATATTTTTATATTTATTTTTTATACACATTTCTATACACAATAATTCTGTAATTCTCCAAATGTTGCTTAGCTTGAGGGGTGTTGGTCACAACATTTGGGTTAGCGCGGTGTCAATCCTTACGTGAGCCAGCTTTCGCCAACGTATTGTTATCGCCAATAGACTACAACAACAATCAGGGTCTATTCAGGGACTGCTATGAGCGAAAAACAGACATATCTTGAAAATTCTATACAACCCGAAGGGCATAAGAAGCTAAATTCGGTGAAGTTCATTGTACGTGAAGTTGCTGAACAGGCTGGTAGCATTAAGTTCTCATCAATCTTCTGTCTACATCAAAGTTTGTTATAATATATTCACCATCTGATAAGCTTCTTTAGTCACATTGATTACGCTTTGCTTGAATAAAAAAGGTGATAAAATTGGTTAAAAATGTATATTTCGATGAGTCAGGATTTACTGGGAATAATCTACTTTCTAAGGATCAGCCGTTTTTCAGCTATGCATCAGTTGTTACTGATGATATAGAAAGCAAAGAGTTTGTTGAATACATCATGCAAAAGTATTCAATAAATGCTGGTGAGTTGAAAGGCAGTACTTTGGTAAATAGCAGAAGGCTTCAGCCCGCTGTAGATGAAATACTTAATCGTTTTAAAGGAAAAATGCGTGTAGTAGTTAATCAGAAAAAATATGCTCTCTCAGGTAAATTTTTTGAATATATTTTTGAGCCTGTATTAGCCCAAAAAAGCTCTATCTTTTACAATCTTAATTTTCATTTATTCATCTCAAATATTATGTACTTTTCGTTAACTGCCAAAGATGAATACTCCGAGTTACTACACTCACGGTTTGAAGACTTTTCTCGTGGTAAAATTCATGTGGATGAATTTATTGAACCTATTGGTGACTCAAAATATTCTGCCACCATGGCTGAAATTTATGATTTCGCCAAGAGTAACATTTCTATCATTGAAGATGAATATGCTAGTTTAGAAGGTACAGGTATCGATAAATGGGTGTTAGACCTTACAAGCACCTCACTTTATAATCTTTTGTGCGATGTAAGTAGCAAGTTCGGAAGTGTAAGAGCTATCTGTGACAGTTCAAAACCATTGTTTACACATCAGGATACATTTAATAAAATGATTGGAAATGAAAAGATCATATACGAAACCTTTAACAAAAAGAAGATCCCAATCACCTTTAATCTTGCAGAACCAATAGTACTCTCTGATTCAAAAATAACTCATGGAATACAGATAGCAGATGTAATAGCGTCTGCAAGTGTCTATGTTCTTAATGATAAAAAAAGCAAAGAAAAATATTATAGTAAATGGCTCAAACTCTTTGAGGAGGAAGTTTATTACTGGCAATGTTGTGTTGTCCCTACGCCTGAGAACTTGGATCCAGAGAATTCCAATAGTCACTTAAATAGATATATTCTACAAGAGATCACAGAGAGAAGCCGCAACTCCGTCTCTGTTCTTAATGATATCGAGAAAGATATAATTCGAATTTCAAGAGTATTAGCTATGCTAAAATAATAGGCAAACATCTTCATAGCGTATTTGTGTCACAGCCGATATGAAGATGTTACAATTCTTGTTTACCGATTATTTCACCAAGTTAATATTTATTCATCTTTACTCAATAATTTCTCCTGTCATTAATTTGTGTTACCAGAAAATCATTCAGATTCATCATCATTTTCTCACTTAATATGTATATTGTACTACTGATCAGTTTCAATGATTAGATATAACTCTATTAACAATATCCGCTTCTGGCACTCAACGGACATATGGGTTTAGCCGTCACATCTCCAAGTGGCTGGTCAAGACTATAGCCATACACTACGGACGCATACATAGTGCTTACATGACTGGTTGGTACTAAGAGGGAAGTGGAGTTTTAAAGGCTAACTGCCTGATTTCATGGTGCATGAATAGGAGTAAATCACAGAGTGAACATACTGTTTTCAATAGGAAAACACAAAAAAACATGCCCCCTAATTACTAAAACGCATTTGTGGGGTAAAAAAATACCGGCCTTACTATCGTCATAGAAAAGTAGGCTATAAAATTTTTCTCTCTATGGTGTTTGTAATGGTCAATACGTCATCAGGGATATTTCGTTTTCCCTCGATACGTACTGTGAATACAAACAGAATAATCGCTGATTTCACAATTTTCATGAGTTGTAACAGATGCTGCTCAAACTCTTCTTTCTCAATAAATTTCACTTCATCAAAAAAATCATAAGAATTATATAAATCTTCGAGCATGCCTTTTTCGTGAATCACTAATAACTTATGCTCTAAATCATTTCTCCAATCTCTAAAAAAAGCAAGTTCACCATTTTTATCGTTCAAATCCATTGCAATACTAAACAAACCGAACAACCCTTTATTATTTATTTTGTTTATTTTATCCTTTCTTTTTTCATCACTAACCTGCCAGAAGTTATGAAAATATACATGACCTCTACTTGGTTTTAAATCAAACAACTTACATAGAGCAACTGCTATTTTATCTAAAACACCAAAACATGATCTAAATGCTACTCTTAACTTCTCAACATTTTCATATAATATCTCACCATTATACAATTCAGAATAACAAACTTCAGAATCCTCATCAAAAATCTCACTACCAACCTTATATTCGAAGAACATTTTTCTTGCTAATGAGTACTCAGCTTTAAGCCTGTTCAACACCATTTCCATTGGCACAATAAAATCCCCAAAAACACCCTTTTCGGTGGTCGCAATAGTTATATTATCTTTAGATGATGCATAACAATTGCAATATAGAGAATGTTCAGACAACATTATATTATTATCTATACAAAACTTCTGGTAGTGTGATAAAGCATTATACTCCTCGCTCGTGAGCCTTTCGTCTGTACTTATATCCTCAAAGGTATCAATACATGACTCCTCCAATAATTCTTCGTTGTACTTTATTTTTCTTTGATAAGTTGCAACCCATGAAGGGATACATTTTCCTGTGTTTATTGCACATTCATAACCTCGAATAACTTCCCTAACCATTTTATATGTATATGTGGTAGATAATTTATTAAGTAACTCTAATGCTTCAGATCTATTGACCCACGCCTGAGGAATAGAATCATCAATAAATATAGCTTGTTCATAATAATCCATTGATTCAGATATACGATACTGTCTTTTTAATGCATTAGCTAGGTTGACCATTACCTCAGGATGAATATCACCCTCCTCTCGGGAAAACTTATACGATTTCCAGTAATTATTTTTAACTTCATTCAGTTTAATAAAATTATCAATATCTGCATCATCATGAGGATTAAAATCAAGCACTGCGACCATGCCGTTTGCCACGTTATAATAATATGATGATTTTTTTGTTATAGTCAGAATATCATCTTTATTATTTATAAATAGACTCAAACCTTCTTCCGCTATACTTCTTTTGCTACTAAAGCTTCCAATGTCAATAAGATTTCCAGCCAAATTAGACAATATGATAATTTTATTTTCGTTAAAAGTATTTAAATCATCTATCCCTTTCAGTATCTTCTTTACATTTTTATAGGCAGAATCAAATGACCCTGCATTTATGAGTTCATTAATGTTTCTCATTTTCGAAACTACATAGTTGATATCCATTCAAACCTCTAAAAGCTAAGCCAATGATGCCTATCATTATATGAGTGTGGTCAATAGAAAACATACCACTTCTGACCAAAAATTTTTCATGATGACAAAACGCGCACTACACCACACCTGCTCCCCTCTAATTAATGCAGTGCGGACTTAGCAACATCCGCTACTGGCACTAAGCAGTCTGTCGGATTACATCCAAACTTGTCTTCTAAACCTCAGAAGACTAAGGAAATAAAACAATACAACTAAAGCATATAAACGGCCATTTATGTTCTTTTGTGTTTGTAAATCCCTCTAGCCTCGCACCCCTAACACCCAACTACTCAGACACACGACACGGGTCGCATTACACGATTTGCAACAACCCCTACCATTCACCCACTTCATACCCTACGTGCGACTGGCTGCACCTGCGCTAAACGTTTGTACCCTTTGCGCGCAATACTACCCCCGCCTCGCCTGCCCGCTTTGTAGGCCGCTTTTAATGCAGTTGCATGAAGCGCCTCAGGCCGCGCCAATACTGGTCTCAATGTGGTGTTATGGGTGGTTATGCCGCATGCAAATCCATGCACCCTATGCATGCACGCGCTTAAAACAGGCTGGCCAGAGAAAAACCTTCAAATGCCAGGCAAAAAAATCCCCGCTCGGTGGCGGGGTTGAGTGCAGTCTTGGATGTTTTAAAGTTGAAAACCAGACCCGTATCGGCCCAGGGTATTTCGCTTCATCACGGCGGCAGGCACGGTCATAGGTTTATCCACCGGCTTAGGCGCGGGCTGCGAAATTATCTTGTCCACGCTCTCCACCGATTTAAACGAGCACGAACATTCGATATTTTGGCACTGGTAGTAAGACTCCTTCGTTTGCTCGGAGATATAGCGGCTGGTGCGCGTATGGGAAGCGGAACGGCAAAGGGGGCAGCGCAGCATAATTATTTTTTCCCCTTGCTCAGGGCTTCACGTTTCTCACGTAGCTCCATAATCATTTTATTTTTGCCACATGCGCCTAGACTGAACAAGTTCATGTCAACGCCAGTCAGCGCAGGACGGTGCAGACCGATTTTTTCCAGCACCGGCTCGCCTTTGATATCGATAACGGCAGACGCGGCGACATCCGTCAGTTTTTTGCCCAACAGTTGCTTGATGGCCTGCTCTGGCTCGACATAGCCCAGTTGATTTGATTGCCCCTCTCCCTTGATAGACAACGCCATACGCTTTAATTTGATGGCGCGCACCAGCGTGGGACTCAGGTTTCGCATGGCCGCATTCCACTGGTTCTCCGCGTAGGCCACAAAGGCCGCGTTATACGCCCTGATATAATTTTTTCCACTGGTGCAGCAGCTCAGCATGGCGCTCTGCTGGTCCAACTCCATCTCATCTATCAGCGCACTGTATTCCTGGGCGAGTTCGCGCTGGACAATACGTTGGGTGTGCTCCTGTTTCATGTCGTTCGTAATTTCACCCCGGAGGCTGCGAAAGCGTGAACGCCAACTGGTTTCATCTTCCTTACTTTTCTCCTGCGTTGCTTCAAGGTCTTTCTTGCAGCGTGTCAATGCCTGGCCGATGTCATTAAGTTTGAGCATGGCCTCCGTGTGAGCACTTTTCATCGCGTCGAAGTGATTCAGGTAGCCGTCAATGTCGGAAGAGTTTGAGGTGGTGGTTGTCATGGGTGTTCTCCGGTTGTTGTCAAAGTAACGTCATTCTGCGGACAACCACACAACCGCGCCAACGATGCCGGTTTGCTGGCAGATGGCACAACAGTGCGACAATATCCCCCTTAACCCTCTCCAAAAATAATAGTTCTAACTAAACTGTTCACTACTCTTCACTAAACTAAAAAAGAGTATATATATCAGTAAATAAACCGGTGAACAGTTCTAAAATAACTCTTCACTGACTGTTCACTACTGGTCACCGTGCCTTAATTGACCCTTTTCTTTGGCTAGCCAGAATTAACAGTATTTTTCGATTGATAAGAATAATTTGACCTAAAAAAAAGGTTTGTAATCATGAAAAGGTTAATATTGGCAATTATTGATAATTATTGGCAATCTACTTTTTAACCAGCTTAAATTTCACTCAATTTGCTGGGCTGCCACACAACAATGGCTTGTTGCCAAAGGCAAAAATATTCTCACAATAGGGGGCTACTTAGTTAACTCAGTCGGAACTGGTCAACGCCAGCCGGACACAAAAAGGTAGCTTTCATGCTTACAGTTGCAGCCCAAACCCCACCCAATGCCGTTCCTCCCATGGCCCTTAACTTTCCCCGCGACCGCTTTATGCGTCTGCCCGAGGTCATTCACACCACAGGCCTGTCACGCTCGACCATCTATGACCTGATTAGCCGTCGGCAGTTTCCGGCGCAGCTGTCTCTCGGCGGTAAAAACGTCGCCTGGCTGGCCTCCGAGATTGACGGCTGGATGAATGAACGCATTGCGGCCCGTTACCAGGGGGCGCAGTCATGATCACCCTGACTATCGATGCCAAAAAATTCACGCTGAACGATGAAGACGCCGTGTATCTGGCCGAAACCCTCAATCTGGCCGTGCGGGGAAAGGCGTTGCCCACGGAAAAGCACCGCAGCGTCGCCTTTCGCACGCTGGCGGTCGAAAATCACGGGGCGTCAGCTCGCCAGAACCGGTATTTCCGATCAGGTCCTGATCGATCCGATCACGTCCTGACCGATTGCTAGGAAAAAGTGGCCCATGTCATCAAAAAGCCTTTTCTCTGGCGAGCCGGTGGTCTATAGTTTTCTCGCTGCCGCAAAATCGGCAGCCGGGCGTGAGAACCCGAGTTACTCAATGGCGACACTACACGCGCCAAGCGTGTTTTTTTATGTCGTTGCCTCAGTGCACCAGCTTTTTGCGTGGCGGTTCTTATGCCTTCACGTCCATCGCGCAATGGTGGCTCAGGCGGGGCAGCCTTCGGGCTGGCCGGTATCCATTGAGGCCGGTTTCTCACCCCCGTCTGGGCTACCACCCAAGTGTGAGAACTATCGTGGTAGCAATAACCATTACTCAATGGAGGCTGCCACCATGGCTACTACCCTCACCCCGTTACACCCGCAATTTACCTTTTTGTTTGCCGCGGTTCGCCGTGCCGAAGTCAGTGCGCCCATTTGCCGTTTGCGCACCGTTGCCGCCACCGAACGCTTAGCACGCCGCCAGTTTGCCCGCGACTACGTGCTGCTGTTTGCCGGTCGCCTGCCAGCGGGGATGCCAGTATGAACACCCTTGCCGCCCGATTTAACCAGCACACTCAATATCCCATTCCTCATGCCGACTATCTGCGCCTACAGCATGCCCACAACGTCGGCGTGCTGTTCCTCGACATGCTCGATGCGCAGACCTGCACCGGTCAGGGCTACGAGCCAGCGCACAGCCAGTCCTTTGCCTCTGTGGTCGCCATGCTCACCGACCAGCTCGGCAAAGTCGTCGCCACCTGTGAATCCGTGATGCTTACCGATAAGGAAATCATGTAATGAATAACGCCCATCAGTCCTGTTTGCCCGTTGAAGTCCTGACCGCCGTCTACCGCCGCGCCGTGGCGCAGGCATATCTCGATACCTGCGCAACCTACGGCGTGAGCGTGGGGTATTCGCTGGACGAATTGCAAATGACCATTGCGATGAATCTGGAAGGCTATTACGTTACGCGCCACGGCGCGGAGGAAGGTATGGACATGGCCTGCACCATGCTCGGCGATATGGTATCACCCGACATTCTGGTGGCGAAGCCTCGCCTCACTCAGTTGGGTGAAACCATGATGGATGAACTGTGCCGCGACAGGCTGTCGGCCCCCCTCACCGCCACGCTGCACTAAGGAAGGCGACCATGACGCAACTTACCGTTTCACACACTGCCCGCGTGGCCGTCGGTCAATGGCCGACCCTGTTACCGGCGTTAGGCATTACCGTGGGCCTGAACGGCCAGCACACCGCCTGTCCGGTCTGCGGCGGCAAAGACCGCTTCCGCTTTGACAATCAGGCCGGACGCGGCACCTGGCTCTGCAACCAGTGCGGGGCCGGCGACGGGCTGGCGCTGGTCGAAAAAGCGCTATCACTCTCGACTAAAGAGGCCGCCGCGCAGGTGGCCGCCCTGTTGGGGGACAACCCGGCCCCTGCTGTTTCGGCCTCGGTGCTACAAATTGACCAGGACAAAGTGGCCGCTCGACTGAAAGCCGTCACTCAGGCTCAGGCGCTGGTCAGCGCCGCCATCACGCAAAGCGGCCATGCCTACCTAGCCGCCAAAGGCTGGCCGTACGAACCCGTGTTGACCCTGAACGGCCCGCCGCTGCGCATCGGGGGCGAAACATTCAGGCAAGGTGATTTGCTGGTACCGCTGTTTGACGACCAGGGCGAGGTGGTTAACGTACAGTTGATTAACGCCAGCGGCACCAAGCGCATGCTGGCCGGTGGTCAGGTCAAAGAGGCGGCGCACGTCTTTACTGGTGAAACGACGGCAATCATTTGGCTGGTTGAGGGCTATGCCACCGGCCTGACTGTGCACAAACTGACGGGGGATGCCGTGTACGTAGCGCTCAGTGCCAATAACCTGCCCGCACTGGCGGCGCAGCTGCGCGAACGCTTCCCCGAGGCGCAATTATTGATAGCGGCGGACAACGATGAAAACGGCAAAGGGCAGGCCAAAGCCGAGGAGGCGGCACTCCTTTGCGGCGGCAAGGCAGCGCTGCCCGCCGAGGTGGGCGACTGGAACGACGTCTACCTGCTGGCAGACGACACGGCAACCCGCAAGCAGCTGCTGGCCCACAGCCAGCCTAAGGTAACCAGTCCCTTTGATACCCTCAGCGCCGCCGACCTCAAGGACATGAGCGCCAGTGAGAAGGCGTCACTGCTGGAGCAGCATTATCAGTATCGGCTTGCCATGCCGCCGATTGGCGGCGAGCTGTGCCGTTATGAGAACGGTGCCTGGCAAACCCTCCCTGACGGCGTGGCGAGCCGTGAAACGGCGGCCCTGCTTCAGAAAATCCGTGCGCCGTTCTCGGCAGCGGGTATCGGCGGCATTCTGGATACGCTCAAGCTGATGGTACAGGAAATGGGGACGCCAGCACGCCAGCTGATTGGCTTTAAGAACGGCGTGTTTGATACGGTAACCGGTGAATTCAGACGCCACGATAAGGCGCACTGGCTACGCACGGTCAACAGCGTCAACTACACCCCGCCTAAGGCAGGCGAAAATCTGGTCGAGCACGCCCCGAACTTTTATCAATGGCTGACGCGCGCGGCGGGTGGTAAGGAGGAGAAACAGGCGCGCATTTTGGCGGCCCTCTTTATGGTGCTGGCAAACCGCTATGACTGGCAGCTTTTCCTTGAAATTACCGGCCCAGGCGGCAGCGGAAAAAGCATTATGTCCGCGATTGCCAAACTTCTGGCAGGGGCCGACAACACCGTAGCAGCCGATATCGAAGCGCTGGAATCGGCACGGCATCGGGCCTCCATCGTGGGCTATTCGTTTATCCAACTGCCTGACCAGGAGAAGTGGAGCGGCGACGGTGCGGGCATCAAGGCCATCACCGGCGGGGATGCGGTCACGATTGACCCGAAATACCGCAATGCCTATTCCACGCACATTCCGGCGGTGATTATGGCGGTGAACAATAACCCGATGCAGTTCAGCGACCGCAGCGGCGGCATTGCGCGCCGCAGGGTCATCATCACGTTCCCTGAAGTCGTTGAGGCCCACGAGCGTGACCCGCGACTGCTCGACAAGATTACCGCCGAACTGTCGGTTATCGTGCGCCACCTGATGCAGCGCTTTGCCAACCAGAACGATGCCCGACAACTTTTGCAGGCGCAGCTGAACTCCGACGAAGCGAGGGAAGTGAAACGCGAAACTGACCCGCTCATGGATTTTTGCGGGTATCTGTCCGAAGTCAGCACGCCCAACGGGTTGTATATGGGGAACGCCAACATCATTCCGGCCAACCCGCGCAAATACCTGTATCACGCCTACCTGTCGTTTATGGAGGCCAGGGGGCACAAATACCCGATGAACCTCACCGCCTTTGGTCGGGCCGTGCCGCAGACGTTGAAGGAGTACGAGATAATGCTGCTCAAACGCAAAACCAATCAGGGTATACAAACCAACCTGATATTGAATGAAGACTGCGAGGCCGACTGGCTCCCCAAGTGCGAAACCGTCTAACAAAAACACCCCACTCTCAACCGGCTCAGGCCGGTTTTTTGCATTCTACACCTACTGTTCACGAAAAGGTGACCAGTTCTCGGTAACTGCTCATTGACTATTCACATATTAATGCATTGAAAATGTTAATTAATTTTAAAAATTGAACAGTATGAACAGTTTTATCGTAAATCTTTTTTTTACGTCATCGGCGTATCTAAACGCGCGTATGTATGCCCTATCTGGCAAGTGTTCACTTAAAGGTGACCAGTTGCGCACAACCCTTCACTGACTATTCACCACCTAATTCATTGTAATAATTAATTAATTTTCAAAAATGAACAGTATGACTAGTTTTTCTATAAAAAACTTTTTTCTGCATTACTGCAAAAAATGAAAATAAGACATCAAACCTTAATTAATGATGGTGATATAAAACTGCCCATATAATCCGCATACCACTGCATCATCTCCCGACGCCCATCAAGATACAGCGCATGGTTATAGGTACCCCTAATACTATTCTTATCAACATGCGCAAGCTGTAGCTCAATCCAACCCGAGTTATAGCCCTTCTCATGCAAAATAGTACTCATGGTATGCCTGAAGCCGTGGCCGGTAGCCCTGCCGTTGTAGCCGATACGCTTCATTACCTGATTGATGGACGCTTCGCTGATAGGCTTTCTAAAGTCTCGCCCTGGGAAAATCAGCTCATGGCGGCCAGTCACGATTCTGATCTGTTCAAGCAAAGCTATTGCCTGACGAGATAACGGAACCAGATGAGGACGCCCCATTTTCATATGCTCAACGGGTACTTCCCAAACCTTGTTCTCCATATCGATTTCAGACCATTGCGCCCTGCGCACTTCCCCTGGGCGTAATCCGGTGAGAATTAGAAGCTGGGTCGCAATTTTGGTTATTACACTGCCGGTGTAGGCATTTAACTCGCTCAAGAACTCAGGCAATTCATGAGCGGCTAGGTGCGCATAATTATTGGCTTTATGGGGTTTCATCGCCGAGGCGAGATCCGGTGCGGGATTGTACTCGGCGCGACCTGTGATAATGGCGTAACGGAATACCTCACCACACCGCTGGCGCACCTTGCGTACTTTCTCAGTCGCTCCCCTGCTCTCAACCTGACGCAGCATTGCCAACAACTCTAACGGCTTGATTTCTGCTATCGGACGAAAGCCCAGGAAAGGGAAGACATCTTTCTCAAAGGTATCCATCATCTCTTCGCGGTATGACGCCGACCAGCGGTCATAACGATGCTCATACCACTCACGAGTCAGCGCTTCAAAGGTGTTGGTGGCTGAAAGGGATTTTGCGGCCTTCTGCTCTTTACGTAGCGTGCTCGGGTTCACACCCGACGCAACAAGCCGCCTTGACTCATCACGCTTTTGGCGCGCATCGGCCAGGGAGACGTGCTCATAGGTGCCTAATGACAGCATTTTGGGTTTACCGTCAAAACGATAGCGAAAGCGCCACGCTTTACTGCCGTTAGGTTCAACAAGAAGGGATAAACCCAGGCCATCACTTAGGGTGTAAGGCTTTTCTGTGGGCTTAGCCTTTTTGATTTGTAGTTCTGTCAGGGGCATTGTGTATAGGGATCCGTGTGTATAGAAAAACTATACGCGATCATATACACATCAGACTCCGGCTTTCAAGGGATGCACTCGGACGTAAACGGACGATAAGATGGCTATAAACGTTGATTTTATTAGTTTTTCAGGATGATTACGGAAGGTCTGGGAACTACTTCTGGAGCGGGTGAAGGGAATCGAACCCTCGTATGCAGCTTGGGAAGCTACCGTTCTACCATTGAACTACACCCGCTTCGGTGTGTGTCTGGCATTATAGCGGGTTGAGGCGGGGTAGCAAGGAATGCTTCCCAATAAGCGTCTAATATTTAGGCATTTAGCGCATTTAATAGAAAGGGGGCGCTCTGCGTAACAGACCGCCCCCTTTTTAATCACACGAATTATTGAATTGGTGTCAGCATCTCAATATTCATGTTACCTAACTGCTTTTTATCGGTAATCACGTTCTTATCTTCGCGGATCTTTTTAACATCATCGGCGGTGACCTTATCCCCAGCG
>Ga0116229_10004565_pt1 | contig 22682 bp, 18 predicted proteins | sample S1TSphgellanicum_3_FD_87313 | JGI IMG/M metagenome (GOLD analysis project Ga0116229, IMG submission 87313) | Host-associated microbial communities from peat moss isolated from Minnesota, USA - S1T2_Fc - Sphagnum magellanicum MG | ecosystem: Host-associated > Plants > Peat moss > Unclassified...
GATGTCAGCCATCCTCATTCGGGAAATTGGAATCAAATTGCAAGCAGAAGGTCTATCGGTGTGTGAACTAATAGGTTATTTGGCTGTTAGCGTCACGAACTACAAAGATGCAATCCATATCCTTAATAACCAAGGGCGCTTTGATCTCCGCATGCCAGTGCAACTTTAAGAGGTGCTTGGGAAGATGACCATGAACCTTTCTATCTCACAGTGTAGCCAGATTATCCGCTTCCTTATGTTCTCTACTTCAACCTTAGGTCTCTCGCTCGCGGGTCAGCCCCCTGCGACACAGACAGTGACCGTCTCGCCCGGCGACGACGTTCAATCAGATGTCAAGGCCGCACCGGAAGGAACTACCTTTATATTGCGGGCGGGCGTTTACCGTATGCAAAGTGTTGAGCCTAAGAACCGCGATGTTTTCAGAGGCGAAGGAAGTGTCATTCTAAATGGATCGCAACTGCTGTCGTTTCACCCTGATCCTTCAGGAAGCAAACTTTGGGTCGCAAATGCAACCGTAAGCAATTTCGTTCATGGAGGCTGTCAGAGCGCTTATCCTCTGTGCGGGTATGCCCAAGACCTCTTCATCGATAATGTGTTGCAGACACCGGTAAGCACTAGTCAAGGTCTGAAGGCTGGCACGTGGTACTTCGATCGCGGCAAGAACAAGCTCTATGTCCCCGGGAACCCCGCAGGGCATCTGGCTGAGCTTGGGACGCAACGCTATGCATTTTATGGCAGCGCCAAGGGTGTACAGATAAATAACCTAACGATAGAAAAGTATGCAGCACCCGCGCAGACCGGGGCCATTGGCGGCAATTCATCGGGCGAGGAATGGCTGGTCAACATGGTTGAGGCGCGATGGAATCATGGTCGGGGCATTTCACTCGGATCAGGTTCTCAGATACTGAATTCCAGTATCCATCACAACGGCCAGCTAGGTATTTCTCTTTACGGAACGAATTCTAAGGCCATACACAATGAAATTTCATATAACAATTACGCTGGTTTTGGAATTGGCTGGGAAGCTGGAGGGAGTAAGTTTACGGGGACTACTGATCTTACAGTGAAATCAAATTATGTTCACGACAATAAAGGGCCTGGATTGTGGACTGATGGCAACAATGTAGGCACATTGTATGACGGCAATACCGTCGTAAACAACCTTGCTGAGGGGATAGTACACGAGATAAGCTACAGTGCGGTTATTCGCAACAATATTGTAAAGGGCAATGGAAACGTTTCGACCGTCTGGTTATGGAATGCGCAGATCGATGTACAGAACTCCTCCAATGTAGACGTTTACGGAAACACCGTGGAAGTTCCCGCAGGAGGCGGAAACGGCATCGCGATTATCAATCAGAATCGTGGTAGCGGGCCTATGGGGCCATGGATCGCCACTAATAATAATGTCCATGACAATACGATCAAGTATCTGGGCATACACGGGGCCTCGGGGATTGTAGATAGCACGGGATCAGCTGCTGGAAATCTCTTCGACTCCAACCATTACATAGTTCAAAGCGGCACTGGCAGCGGGAAGCATTGGGTGCTGAATACCTACCGGGACTGGCAGGGATTCCTGGCGGCAGGGAGAGAGGTGCATGGGAATTGCTGCAACTGATTTATCCGGGTTGTCTTGATTGAACTCCTCCAATCAAATCAACCAATCAGCATGCTCGCGTCGACGGCTTGTAACAGGCTTAATTTAGAAGGCGCTCTGGCCGGCTGTTTCTGTCTCGTGTTCTTCGCGCGCAAGTTTAACTTCTACAATCAGACTAACCATTGCCGGATCCAACTCTAGTCGCTGGAAAACACGACTCCCGGCACCTCGCCTACTCGGCTTTTCTATTACGGATTTGGCTGAGACGAATGACCAGCATGTTGTTGCCTGCGGCTGAAACTATTCAGGGGGTCCCCGAAACCTTAGTTCCAATGAATATATAGTCGCCGCGATATAGGCCATACTTGACAACATCGGCACCATCGCAGGTGAACTCGTCCAAGGAGAATCCTGCTGATACTACACGCTCCCTGAAGTCGTGCCCATAGTACCTGATGTGATCGGATTGACCAAAATGAAGCTCACGATCCGCCGCGCTGGTAATACTTGGGTCCTCATAAGTTTTCCTCCATCCTTCGATGATGGGGACCGATGTAATCAGGCGGCCATGATCGGTGAGAATGCGATGGATTTCCCGAAGGGCGGTTCTGTCGTCGACATGTTCTAACACATGATTCGCTATCACGACATCGACCGAGTTGTCAGGCAGGTCGATTTTTTCGATGTTCAGCACCATGGATGCGCGACCCGGTTGATAATCTGCCGTCCAATAAGTTGCGCAGGATTGCTCGATTTTCTTGGTGAAGCACGCTTCGGGAGCGAAATGCAAGACTTTTCCCGACCCTGATAGAAGGTGGAGACGTCCAAGGGCGAGGTAGAACAGCCGGTGACGTTCCAACGAGCCGCAACGTCGGCATTGTGCGTTGTAACGGGGGGGATAACCAAATGCTCTGAACCTCCCGACATACCCACAGATTGGGCATTCACGCGCACCTGTACCCGACATTTTACGAAGTGCCTGAACACGGTAGTACAGGCGGAAAAGGCGCATACGGATTGACTTATTGACCGAGATTTCCATTTTGTCTCCAAGATTCGGCGAGTATAGATAAACCTCGTGGAGTGTGGGTACTACGTGAACAACCTGACGGGCAAGGTTGCATCTCGCGACGTACCGCCTGGGACGCGAGCATTCGGCCCCTGCAGTATACGGTCATATATTTCTTCGGCAATAGCAGCGCGCCGAGGCCAGGTCATCGACTTTGCGAATGACCATGCGGCAGCGGACATCAGGCTCCGTGCCTCAGGGGACATGGCTGCGTATTGTGTGACAGCGGCAGCCGCGTCGCGGACGACTTGTTCTTTCGAGTGAACCGGGATCTTGAATCCGGCTTCATCCTGCACCAATTCCCCACCCCCATGGATTCCGAGCGTGATAACAGGAAGACCTAGAGCCATGGCTTCCAAGAGTTGTACGCCCACCGAATCTCTCAGACTGGTGAATAGAAATGCATCATGCTTTCCATAAGCGTCACGCACCTCGGTCCATGGAAGACGTTCAGGCTTCCAGAAGACCCGATCTTCCAGACCTCGAGCACGAATCATCTCTCTAACAACTCCCTCCTCCAGACCATCTCCAATGATTGTCAAGGTGCACGGGACCTCGACCTTTGCGAGGATGTCCAGTGCTAGAGGAATAGCCTTACGCGGCAGAAGACGTCCGACCCACAGAAGCCGCAACGGCTCCGCCAATGCCTCAAAGGTGCGTGGCTCCAATGCAAAGAAGCTCTCAGGAAGCGCAGTGTCATGCAATGGCTGCGCATCAGGTCGGCCCAACAAACGCAACAATTCGCTTGTGTCGCGATTCGTCGCGAGCACGGCGCTCATCTTGCTGATCCAGCGGCGATGGAGGGGTGAAAACGGCAACGCGCGCGTCATCAAGGTCCTCCATCGCTCCTTCCATTGGGCCTTGCCAAAGTACTCCATCATGCTGCTCGGCGCTGTTTGACCCCCACCTATTGGGCCAAATACAACAGGGATATTCAATCGCCAGAGCTGCGTCGGTATCATAACGGTGCCAAATGTGACATGGTGAATAATGTCATACGTTTCAGTTTTCAGGAGTTTCTTAGCCTCCCTCACAGCTCTCCACTGCCACATTGCATAATTCAGCCCAGCGTTCCTGAGCCGAAGCTCAACGTTGAAAAACGAGAATCGAATCAAAAGGTCGGGATGTGACACGCAATACGCCTTAATCTGGTCGACCTGTTCCTGAGACATGACTCTGGTCAGAACGCGAACATCCATGCCACGCTCCGCCAAGTGTATTGCCCAGTTCCATCCATAGCCGGGCTCGCTGCCACGATTGGGGAAACAAGAATAGGCGGAAAGCAATACACGTTTCATCGGCTCCTCATCATCAAAACAACTCCTCTCATTGTTAACTGAGGTCCTTCCCGCGCACCAGCACAGTAATGCGCTAGCGGCCTTGGCAACACTATAGAACCCCATCAACGGATGACAGGTGAAGCAGTTCTTCTCTGTAGCGCGTCCAGTGGAATATGCAATACGCCATCAGAGCTACCTGTGAGAGCAGGCTCGAAAGCACAATGCCGGAAACACCCCAGTAATGGCCGAACGAGTACACGGTACCAATATTGACTATCGATGACAGGGCGTTGGCCCGGAAGATTGCGCGGGTATCCTGCAGGCTTCTGTAGAGGAAATACCACATCGTTGTGCCGGCTGCCACTACGATAAAGGCAAGTTGCAGCAACATCGGCAAATAGAAGGCCACCAGCGCCGGACCGTAAACCAATCTAAGGATAGGCTGGCCGAAGATTCCGACTGGCACAATCAACAGAGCAAAACAAACGGTGCCACCTAGGATCGCGCGCCGTATGAACTCTTGGGCGCCCGAAGCACCTTTCCGCTTTAATTCCTCGGCAAGGCGCATGGGTACATAATTCTCCAGGGAAAAGAGCATGAGGTACACTGGCCCGGAAAGATTGCTTGTCGCACGTAGGCCGCCGATCCCCACGCTGCCCACGATCCCCGCTCCGATCAGAAGGACTCCCTGAGTCCCAAACCATCGTATCTGATTCGATATAAGCAAGCTGCTGCTGAGACTCTTGCAGCGCGTCCAGGTTTCTTTCAACGCATCCATTGCTGGCCAAAGCCGATCCGTAAAGGGTCCTATGGAAAGTGCGGCCACGGACGTAATGCACATCACCGTGAAAGTCAGGGTAAGGGTCAAGCGGCCAAAGCGCCACAGCGCAAGCAAGAGGACAAACTGTCCTAAGTAGCTGATCATATCGCAGAGAAACGCCAGCTTCCCTTTGTTGTAAAGAAAGTAATAGCGCCTGAGCCAGTCCTGAAGTTGGAACGTTCCAACGCAGCAGGCGAAGACGAAGATGCATGGAAACGAATAAAACGTCGTGAAAAGGTGTGATGCGGCGCCGACCAGCGCGAAGACCACACATAGCAGAACGCTTGCCATGATTTGGATGGCCAGCATTCCATTCACGAATCTGTATTTCTCCTTTTCAGGCAATAAGGGCGCAATACTGAGCATCGGTGACGCGATGAAGCTCATCTGCAAAGAGTTTCCGTAAAGAAGGAGGGCATACGCAATGCTGAACTTACCAAATTCCGAAAGTCCGAGACCTCGCACCAGAACAATACCGGTAGCGAAGTTCGAAGCGCTAACCATCATCTGATCTGCCAGCGCCATCGCTCCGCGACCGCGGGAAAACCTCGTCACTAAAGCAGACAAGCGCATCCAGCGAGTCGACTCGCGTCCGTCGATGCTTACATTTTCCTGCAGAAGCGAATCCTGTGGCACATCCGCGACCAATTGTTCATTGTTCATATCCTGATTGTTCCGCACAAGACCTCGAATAAGTGGATAGATGCGGAAGGTATCGCGGGCGCGACAGTGCGGCCACTACGAGCGGCTGGCACCCCGAACATACTCAAGGTTATTTCGTAATCCGATTGATATAAAGGGCGCTTTGTCCGTCTGTTTCGGTGCCGTGTTCCTCGCGCGTGATCTCGAGATCAACTTCTGAGAGCAACTTGCGGAAGTATCCCGCTTCGAAACACACGCAGTGTAGCGGCCCTGACCAATTGCCCCCACGATAGTCGGCGGGGTTCTCGCTTTCCGGCGGCACGTCATTTTCGACGAAAGCGGTTAGAAACAGCGTCCCCCCAGGCTTCAGGATTCGGGAGAAGGACTTCAAATACTTACGAACATCTCCTTCCTTGAGGTGCGAAAACACTGAGTAAAGATAAATGATGTCTGCAGACCGATCTTCCACGGGGAGTTGGGCGTCTGGCTGCGCGATCGTCCCATGCGGGTTGTACCGCGGATTCATCACATCGATGTGTTCGAAACGGAAGGAAGGGTGCTTCGGTGTGATGTATTCCCGGCACCACTCAACTGATTGTAGGTTCACATCTAAACCCCTGTAACTATAAATGTCCCCAACACGGTCGATGATACCGAGGGGGAGTCGGCCGGGGCCGCAACCAATCTCCAACAAAGAAGAGTTTCGAGTCAATCCGCAGTTTTGTACCAGACGATCAGCCTCTTTTCGAGCGGAGTTGACGAAATTGCTATCGTCCCTGAAACAATTGCCGCCAAAACGCAGATGGGATGCCGGTATCTGCATACCATCGTGAGTGACAGTCCGTGGTAGAACGGATTGGCGGAGTTTCCGAAGGCCACTACCGACAGCTGGAATATTATGTATCTTACTCTTTAGCCAGCCGTACCTGTCTTTACGTTGATCTTTGGTCATTGATTATCCCTTCGGTAGTCCCATCAGTCTGTAATAGTCTGCACCAGCTCTCGCCGGTAGTTCTAGAGTCGTCTTCCAAAATCGTCGAGCGACGCTGGTGAGTAACGAACCTGTTTGACGAACCAACCAGGACTCTTCAGCAATAATTCGTCGAGAATGCCGCAGCCGGTGAAGAATGAGGTCGTCGTATGGGAGCGGTCCTCTTCACAGACGACAGCGATGGAATCGTTTGAGTCGTCATGAAAATTGCGCTTTACCCGTTCGCCCCAACAGGCCATCTCTAATGCCTTGAAAGATCCTCATAAGCTTGAGGCCCTTGTGCTGTTCTGCTGCAGCAATTTTTGCTGTCTCTTTCACCCAACGTAGGGCCAGTCTCGTACACCAGGCCGGATAAGCCCTTGCGTAACGGCGAATAAGCCAGAACCGATTTCGATTCAGATAATAGCGGGCCATCGCACTATGATTCGTGACCGTGAATAGCTCGCGCCCAAAGCCGCTGACTACACGTTGCGCCCCAGACGAATGCTGCAGGAGTGCTTTTTTGCTCCGGGCAATCTCGAATCCATGCTGCCGCAGACGCAGACTGTATTCGTCATCAACGCAATAAATGAAGAGCTCTTCCGAAAATGGACCGCACTGGCGGATCACATCCGCAGGGAGGAGGCTGCCTGACGTCCTGGTCACAAAGGGACCGAGATGCCCTTCTGTTCGAAGGTGGTCCTCCTTCCCAGTTGATGGGTCGCGATAACGAGGCACAAGCAATCCAAGAGCTATCCCGGTTGATATCTGCTTGAAGTCTTCGATCATTGCCGTCATGTATCCCTCAGTTATCCGGCTGTCCTGATCGAAGAGGTTGATCCAGGCATAGTCGTTTTCCAATGCCCAGCGTACGCCTTGATTCAAGGCGTACGCAATCCCCATGTTTTCTCGATTTTCAATTAACACGAGAGCCAGCTCAGCCTGTATGGAGCGTAGTTTCTCCAACTCATCTACATATGAAGCATTGTCTATAACAATTACGCGATCCACCTGTGATCGAAGAATTCGTATGTTGTCCAGATGCTCGGCAACAGGATGATAGGTCACCACTATTCCGCAAACGCGATCGTTATCCACTTTGCACCTTTACGAGGAAACGGACGGCGACGCCAAAAAGACATTCTAACCTTCTTTATGGATACCCAATTGGTCCCGGTCCGACTAAGTCGACTTACCTGGCACGCAGCCAACTGACAATCGTCTGTGCTGGGCATTCCCTATGCGGATCAATAAGGCTTCGCTATGGAATTGATCTTGCATCTATCAGTTGGTTTCTCAGATCCGTCTGGCGACACTGTGAAGATTTTGTACTTAGATGATTGAAGCGTCTTCGTGGCCAAGTCTGCGTTCGAATCAGACACCTCTATATACAATCTCGGGCGAACGGTTTCCAGGAGTTTGGTGGCTCCAAGTAAAAAGAGAATCTCAGATCCCTCTATGTCAACTTTCACAAAGTTAGGCTTTGGCGAATATTGCAACAATAGGTCAGCGGTAACGGAAACAACTTACTGTTGGGCTGTGGTCTCGCCTGGATTGTTGCCGTCGACTATCGAGAGATGATTCCTCGAATGACCTCTCTTCGGGATTGAAAGCTTAAGAATTGCGATTTCATCAGCAACCGCTGCGCATAGAGGGTAAACAGGCGGTTCTCTGGCCGCGTCATCACAAAGTTGCCGGCGTCAAGAATACCTCTCATGCGCTTGCAAGTAAGGGTTCCACAATGAAAGCTTCATCAACTTTCATTCGCGATTTCAACTGGCGCGCCTCGTATGCCTGCACCCTCAAAGCGGCAACGCCAAACCCGATGATGGACCAGAACCAGATACCTCCTTGTGGGCTCTCTAGATACACGTCAAAGCACGAGTAAATGAGGGAAGCGAGCCAGTAGCATAAGATCCACAGATCCAGGGCACTCCAAAAGCGAGATCCCGAAAGCGTGGCCCGCCTGTAGCCCAAAATCAGACGGAATGCAAAGACGAAGTTCAGCGCCGCCCAAATCAAGATACCAGGAACCCCCATGCGCGCCAGTACCGTCATGCTTCCGTTGTGCGGGCTGCGGAGTGCATAATCCTCTGAAGTTATGCCGGGAGGGCCATCTTGAGCCGCCAGATTTACACCGAATCCTTTTCCAGTCCAACGATACGGACCGAACACAGTGTATCGAATAATTTTCTGCCACCAGATTAGCCTCCACGCTTTGGTAGCTTCCAAGCCTGAGGAACTGCTACCTTTGGTGACTACAATGCTTTCAATGTTTTTGACAAGCTGATCGGAGCTAAACGTGCGGCGGCCCCCAATTTTAACTTTGATTAGATTTAGTTCCAAAATTGGAAGCGCAAGGAAGATCACAATTGTCGCGAGGGCAACCACCTTCACTCCGACGCTCCGGACCCTCACCGCAGACACGACCATGAGCGGTACCAGAACGGCTATTAGGCCACCACGAGTACCGAACATCGCGATGAGCGCAGCAAGCGACCACCCTGCAAACCGAACAAAGCCGAAAATCGATAAGTCGCGCTTTTGGGAGCCGGCTCGCCGCTCCCGAAATAAGAGGCCGAAAACTGCTGTCCCAGCGAGATGGACGGCCGCTTCTCCTGGCTTAAGCCAGATTATGCGTATATGGTCGCCCCACGGGAGCGTCGGTATCTCTTCGACGAACCAGACTCCCACGATCAATAGAATAGGCACCATCGGAAGGTACCAGCGTAGAACCTTACGATAGGTATTTAGTGCTCGTGAAATCTGACTGCTGTCATTCACAAATGCAACGATTAGCAGGGCGAATACGCCGTAGCTCCAGAGAACAGAATCGCGGATCGCATCAATTCCATACTTTGACAGAAAGGGTACGGTGCGGCAAAATCCCCAAAAGGCAAAGATCACCCACAAAAGCAGCACCGGATCGGCGAAAGCCAGCATCACTCTCCTCGACTGCAGGAAAATCAGGAATCCAAGCGCAAGAACCATTTCACCCAGGAACAGATAGGCGAACCCCTTTCCTAACAGGGATAGGCCAAACAGCACGAACAGTAAAGCCTTCAACCATAACCACTGTAGACTTGGTCGTCCTATTGGCATAAATTCTCTTTCTCCCCGAATTACAGCGGCAAACACGAGCATGGAACCGGACATGAAGTAACCATGCCACTATCAACTGATGGCACTTCACACAATCCCCGGAGACTTCAATGGGTCTGCATCCTTAACAGCGGCTTTGGCATAGTATTTAGTTCTTGGCCAGAACATATTCCAATATTTCCATCATTTTCGAGTAGCAGAGGTCTTCGGAATAGTTCTGGAGATACCGACTTCTCGCCCGTTCACGCATTCGCGTCAGCATCGTTGTGTCAGCTGCAAGAGACTGCACTTTTTCCGCAAGGTCATCGTCATCGCCGGCTTTAAATATCAATCCGGTTTCCTGACTCTCGATCATATCTCGCATTAACTCGGTATCGGCAGCGATGACCGGCGTCCCTTTCGAATAAGCCTCCACGATAGAGCGGCCGAATGGCTCTAGCCACTCTGACGGGAAGATAAGCATCATCGCGCGTCCCAGGTATTCACACACCTCCGCGAGTGATTTGCGCCCCAGAAACTCGATGTCAGGCAACTGCTCGGACGCTTTTTTAACTACATCTTCCAGTGGACCCCCGCCAATGATTTTGAGAGGTACTCGATCTCCTACTTTACGCCAGGCCGCAAGTAGTGTGAGGATACCCTTTTCTTCAGTCAGACGTCCCACGTAAACAGCAAACCCACCTGACCCGTCACCGGCTCCGGTATCGGATATGGAGTTTGGTTTCACAGAGATCTTGTCAGCAGAGAATCCGCCCCGAACCAACAGGTTCTTCACGCCTTCGCTCACGGCAATATAGTGATCGATAGACTCAGTCCACGTTCCCCGTAGACGGGCATAAGCATTGCTTAGGACAATGGACGAGGATTGAAGGTAGCTGTTGTGATAGCAGCGGTGCCGAATTCCAGGAAGGCCTTTTTTACCCACACAATCTATGCAAATCCTGCCAGCTCTGAACAAATTCCCCGAGGCACAAATAAGACGATAGTTTCTGACGGAGAGCACGGTCGACACTCCCATCGACTTGGCTGCTTCAAAAATGGAAGGCGTAAGGATGGGAAAATAGTTGTCCACTTTCAAGATATCCGGACGCGTTTCGCGAATCAGGTTTCTCACACGTTGATATTGGTCAGTATTCCAGATGGACCGGAGACCAATGGAGATAATATCCTTCCGGTCAATATCGCGATTGTCTACCAGATACTCAATGACGTCATGTCCGCGAGACCGAAGCATGGACATCTCTTGTTCCCGAGATTCATCTTCCCCGCCGCGATGCAAATATCGATTATGTGCAAATAAAATACGCAAAATGCTCCCTGTTTCCTATGTCGAGACCCCACCGCCTATGGGTACAAGAGGAAGCCCGGGAAACATCTCCCCCGTTTCCTGCAGAGTCGTAGCATCCTTCCCAGATTAGTCCGTTTGTTCATCTACTTATCGAATCAGAAGCAGACGTGGTATCCCTCGCTCGCAGTTGCTGATTCACACCCGCGCTGACTTTGTGACTTCGCTCATCTGGACCGGTTGCCATTCGAGAAGCGCACGGTATCTCGCAATCAGTTCAGATTCTGAATTCTCCCAGGCAAGCAGATCACAAAATCTTTGGCGGCCTTGGATGGACATGCTTTCGCGACGTTGCTCATGGGATAGAAGATCGCGGATCGCGACCGACATTGCGATCTCATCGTTTGGCTTGACATACACTGCGCAGTCACCCGCGGTATTGCGATGCTCACACAGATCGAATGCAACCACCGGCCTTCCAAACGAGAGATACTCGATCATTTTGTTCATGGTGGAAAGATTGCTCCATTCTGTGAGCGGATCTGGATCTACGCACACATCGGCGGTCGAGAGATAAGACCATAATTCCTGGTCTGAGATACGACCTGTGAAATGAACGACGTCGGCCAACCCCATCTCTGAAGCCATAGAACGCATACGCTGTTGATCTGGTCCGCCTCCGATAAAGGCGAACAAGGTGTCGGTGCTGTCAGCAGTCAACTTGTAATGGGCGATCGCACGAAGAAGGTAATCGACCCCGTCCTGCTGACACATTTCCCCCAGATACATCACCATGTACTTTCGCCCTTGCTTCAGCTCTGGTCTGGTATCGTGAATTTCTGCCCATTCCTTTCGGGGGCCGCTACGCACGATCGCCAATCGCTCCTCTAGGATGTTGCCGCGATCCAATGCAATCTTGTAATGCGAACGATTCACGGCAATGACCATATCGGCGGAGCGCAGCGTGCGTCTTTCGAGCCAGATTAAGCCGCGATAGAGTGCTCCTTCTCGTGGCCGACCTTTCGCGACGTACATCTCGGGGCACAGGTCATGATGATCGAAGACGAACTTTACGCCGAGTACGCGAAAGAGGAGCGCCAGGGCAAAATATGTGTCTGGCGGATTGCACGCGTGGATCGCATGGAAAGGCCTTCGCACATATGCGCGGAGAGAAAGCACAAACGATGCTAACCAGCAGTAGACAAACTCGATAAAGTAGCCGACTACGCCTTCATCAGCCTCGTAGATCAGCGGGTAACGATAGATGTCCACGCCTTCAATTTGCTCGTAGCTCTTCGTGTACATCTTCTTCTTCGGGCAGATGATTGCGACACCGAAGCCGGCACGTTGCAAACTTGTAGCTTCCTGCCACACGCGGCGATCAAACGGGACGGGAAGGTTTTGGACGATTATCAGGATATTACGTCGCTCATCACTACCCATGTAAGATGAAACTCCCTTCTTCCCTTTCAAGAGATCGATCTAGATGGCTGGAGATGGCTCGTTGCATCTCAATAGTTTGATCTGCCCGGTCAAATCGAGTATGTGGAAACGGCGATCCTCCCGCCGGATCGCTTCAATGCCGTCGAAATCATGTCCAATTACTACCAGGTCTGACGATTCCGCGATTTCATGGAAAGAGTCTACCAACAGTCGCGACAGATGCGGGATACTCTGCTCGATGTAGTCTCTGTTCGCACCGACCAGCCGCGCCACAAAAACGTTCGGATCATAGATGCGCAGGGCCAGGCCCTTTCCAATTAACCGTTCCGCCAATTCTACAAAGGGGCTCTCCCGCAAGTCATCCGTGTTCTTCTTGAAGCTCAAGCCAACCAGTCCGACACGTCGGGCGCGCGTGTCCAGGATTTTCTGGACTGCTCGGTCGATCACGCACGCGTTGCTTTCGAGCACTCCGCGCATCAATGGCAGATCAGTATCCGACAATTTTCCTGCGTACAGTAGAGCGCGGACATCTTTGGGCAAGCATGAACCGCCAAAGGCAAAGCCGGGACGCAGATAATGCGAGGAGATATTCAGCTTTGTATCTTTACAGAAAACACCCATCACAGCATCGGCATCAACGCCGCTCTCCTGGCACACGGCGCTGATCTCGTTGACGAATGCAACTTTGAGCGCGTGAAAGGCGTTGCTGGCATACTTTACGAGTGTCGCTTCCTTCGGACCCAGTACGTAAACCGGAGCAGAAATATCGGCATAGAGATCACGCAACTTGGCTTCAACAGTACGTTTTTCCGTACCGATTACCGTGAAAGAGGGATGATGATAGTCTGAAATTGCAGTGCCTTCGCGCAGAAACTCCGGATTGATGCACAGGTCCACCAGGCCAGGAGCCTCTGACGCAAACACTGCGTTGGCCTCGTCGAATACATTTGGCAGGACACTGCTACGGATAACTACGATTTGCTTCCGCTGCAACGTCTTCAGTGCGGTCGCGATCTGCTGACAGGCGCGGAGTAAATGTGTTGCGTCGATCTGACCGTTCTTGCGGCTCGGAGTCGCCACTGAGACAAAACACAGATCTGTTTCCTGAAGGGCCTCCTCGATACTGCTCGTCGCCCTTAAATTGCCGCTCGCAACGGTGATGGATAGTGTTTCCTGCAGGCCAGGTTCAATGATTGGGGACTTGCCAGCGTTTAGGCTTTCAACCTTCAATGGGTTGATATCCACACCCCAGACCCGATGACCGCGACTGCCGAGGCAGGCGGCGGATACCACTCCTACATATCCGAGACCGACGATAGCGATATTCATAGTCTGTTCAGGCTATCCTTCGTGCAGTCAACCGGCTGAGTCAGGTCAATTTTCGTTACGAGCGTCGTGTTTCCGGAAGCCCGAAGGGCACAACGGATTGTCGAGATTGGATGCTTGCGATTGAATGCCTGAGAGCGCCATCCTAAGGTAGGGCTTTCAGAGCCCCGAACAATGCTAACCTCGCAGCTTTGCCCGCTGAAGGAGAACTTCATTGCGCGATCGTCGAACTGACCCAGCAAAGTTCCATCAGGCAGCTGACGAAGATCAACTTGCTCCGACAAGTGCCAATAAATCTCTACGTCGTGATCGCCCTTGCAGGCAAAGGTGTCTTCGACAAGGATGACCGCCCGCTCTCTGTCTAAGGTCACAGCACGCCGATGCATCACTGGATCGGACAAACGAAGGTATCCGTCCTGTTCAGCGGCAATACGAACCGTATCTCCGTCGTTGAGGAATTCAGTCACTCGGGTATTTGCCTTCGAACTCCAGAGGAATCGCCCCGCCGTAACGGATTGATCCAATTCGTCCACCCGTGCTGTGTTGTGCGCCGCGGTCCCGCGAAAATAGGACCTCCACTCTTGATGGGAGTGATACGCATACGTGCCGGAATCGATCATGACATATTGGTCTCCGGCAGCAAGCTGTAACGAAAGAGCGTCAGCGTGTCCATGGGCGGCGATTCCGGTATATCCGAGAGGACCTACGTCGATCACCAGTTTCCAGTCTCCACTTTGCATCACCGCTACTCCACCCTCTTGCAACAAATGCGCAGCAGTCGTTGACTCTTGAGCCAGACCGATTTTTGCGAGTCCTGCGTAGTCATTTGCCATCAACGCCAGCGCAGCGGCAGTCGGTTCTGGTGCAAATCGTGAGAATTGCGGTTCATGGAAGAGGAGTGCTCCAAGTTGCATTACAACCTGAAATGCAGATTCGTTCTGCGACAGAACAAAACCTCGCGCGTCGTCGGAATCACCAAACCATGGCAGATCTCCTGCAGGAGTCGCAACGGTCGCTACATAATCCAATGCGACCCGTATGCGGTCGGAGAATGCACGACTAAACTCATCGCCGCTGTTACGACCCACTAACATTGCAAGGAGAAGCAACTCCAACGTGAACAACTGGTACGACATTGCCTGCTCGCGATTAATTCCTTCAGAGGTGAATTGGAGTTGAATCTCACGTTCCAATATTCCCTTGGCGAAGACACGCCATGGTTGGCACTCGTTCCACCATGGGAAACATACTGCTCCAACGTACAGACCTGCCATCTCACCGATCAAATGGTTGTTCGCCGAGGAGTACAGACTCATGTGATTGCGAATGGCCGCGAGGTGAAAGTAGACGGACGCGGCAAAAGACTTGCGCAGTTCGTAGTCTTTCTCCAACTGCGACTGTATAACCGGATAAAATATTGCCCAGGAGATGAGGCGTAACGCCACTTCCAAACTGCTCGTCCAGTTCACGCCAACGAGATAGGGGTTGTCAGCCAGCCAGCTTCGCAAGGCGTCGAGCACTATCCGATCTGCGTCAGGCCGCTTTGAAAAGGCAATTGCGCTCAGATGCTGATGCCTGCTGATCTCCCAAATGTACTTAATATCACCGACTACGTTTGTATCTCTTATATCTAGACTGCGAGAGAACTTCCGTGGCACCGTCTTCTCATTGCGATAGTCATGGTGCCAATCGAATTCGAACTCTGCTGGAAATTCGATATCAAAAATCTCGGTCTTTATGTAGTCGCCGCCCTTGCAGTGACGGCTAATGGGATACCCGTCAGGCTTCCACGCCCCGTCGCTCAGACTGTCAGGTACGGCCGCCCGAGATTTGCGAATGTAGTCTAACGGCAGACTGGTCACTCGGTTGGCCCGCCAAAGCATTTCTGCGGGCTCCATGCTCTTTATTCTTGCGAGATACCAGCGGAGCTTACTCAATATCAATCCTGGTACGGCTCCGAAGCGAGTCAAGGATCGCAAACGTCGTGCGGGAGGTCGCGATCAGTGATTGGAATGCCACCGGAGAAACTCCCTGTTTGACGCCATCGAGCACAGCCTTCATTTCAGCGGCATGTCCTTTGTCCCCCGAAAACGCCTTCTTCCGCACTTCACGGCCATCATAGAGAACCACCGATTTGAAGTTCTCCATGGATGCACAACGGCCACCACCGAATACTTCCATGTACTCCTTTGGCATGGCTGGGGCACCATTTGCCACATAGGAGATATGTCCGACTGAACCATCAGAGAAAGTAATTTCTACGCTTACATTTTCATGGTTGTAGCGGTTGTTGGTGTATGCCGGCGCGGCAGCATAGACGCTTACGGGAAGTGATCCGGTCAGAAACTGCATCGTGTCCACAAAATGACAGACTTCGCCCACGATCCGGCCGCCCTGCTCGGCGCCCTGGTACCAGGATGTTGCGGCGAGATATCCAGCATTAATGCGGTAGGTAAGGACTATTGGTTCATCTACGGCAGCGATGAACTCCTTGACCGTTCGCATCGCCGGTGAAAATCTTCGGTTGTAGCCGACCATGACAAACGGCATATTTCCACGCTGGCAGGCGTGATTATAGAGATCCACAATCTCATCTAACTCCAGCGGATCAATTGTTAATGGCTTTTCGACAAAGACCGCTTTCTCCGCACGCATTGCATCCATCACGTAGCGACCATGCGAATCATGTCTCGTATTGATGAAGACCAGACTGACGTTCGGATCCCGGAACACTTCGTCTGAATCAGTCGTAAACGCGCGAAATCCAAATTTCTTTGCTGCGGAGCTGGCGTTGACAGGTTTCGAGGTCGCAACGATCTGCAAGGCTGCGCCCAGCTTCTGCAGCGGAGGAATAAGATATGACTGGGTGTGATTTCCAGCGCCGATGAATCCGAGCCCAGGTTCGCCTGTCGGAAGAGGCTTGGATGCTGCAACCTCCACCCGTCGCTTCCTGACAGGAGTATCTTCTTCGGTCTCTGGGTACTTCAGAAGGATTCCCATGTAACGGGCCGGAGTCTTGCCGGTGACAATGTCATAGGCATCCAGCGACTGCCCGACGTCAAATGTATGCGTCGTTAACGACCTTACGTCTAAACGGCACTCCGCCATCAGTTCGAGGACAGACTGCATATTGCGCTTCTCTGTCCAGCGAACATACCCGATCGGATAGTCGTTGCCGCGCTCTTCGTAGTCTGAATCATAACGACCCGGTCCATAAGAGCAGGAGATACGAAAATCAAGTTCTTTCTCGTAAAACGGGCTACGTGGAATATCCATCCCGACTGCACCGACGACAACAATCTTGGACTTCTTGCGTGCGTACTGGGTGGCGAATTGCACAGGCTCACTGGATGTGGTTGCAGCTGTGATCATGACGGCGTCACTTCCATAGCCTTGCGTAAAGGCCTCGACCTTTGCGATGGAGGTCTGATCGCTGACTACACACTCGGAACATCCAAATTGGCGTGCCAACTCGAAGTTACGATCATTCACGTCGAGGCCAATAATGGAGCAGCCACTGGCTTTGAGTATTTGAACAGTGAGTAGGCCGATCAGCCCGAGTCCCAACACAACAACCCGCTCCCCAACCCGCAGGTCAGCCTGACGCACTCCCTGCATTGCGATGGAAGCAACAGTGGTGAACGCTGCCTCTTCTAAACTCACCGGCTCCGGGAGCAGAACGGCGAGGTTCTTGGGAACGTATACCAACTCGGCATGGGAGGCATAGCCTACGCCACCGCATGCCACGCGGTCCCCGACCCTGAACTCATCTGTCGAAGATTCGACAACCACACCGGCGCAGCTATATCCAAGCTCTTTAAAGTTATCAAGCCGATTCTGCACTTTCTCCACGGTGGCTAAAAGACCTTCGCGCTTCACATTGTCGAGTAACTGCCGCACAAGATCCGGACGCGAACGCGCCTTGCCGATCATAGATGCCTGCGCAGTAGTAACCGAACTTCTCTCTGTGCCCGCACTAATCAAGGAAAAATGATTCCGGACCAACACTCCCTTCGGCCTTAGCTGGGGCGCCGGCAGGTCTTCGATGGTGATCTCGCCAGATTTTTGATATTGGATCACTTGTCGCATATTTGTGGCAGTCCTATAGATCCGCTCTTGATATTCCGCTTCTGGGGGATGTATTATCGGCAACCTTATTCTAGGTTTTGCGAGTAATGCATAGGGTCAACCTCAACGATAAAACGCCCTGGAGTAAGTCAAGGCGCGAATACTTAGCGCTACCGGTTGTTCTGCAGAGTACATAGAGCGTCTGAGCAGCTTAATGTGCGTTCATAGCGGTAAGCATTGAATTCCGCAGCTTATGGTCTATCAGCACGGAATAAGAGCAGTCGGCCATACCAATTGCGTCTGGAGAGCCATGGGAAACCGCTCCCGAATGCGGCCATGTAGTCCGGTTCAAAGCCATGAGTTCGAAGCAACGCGGAAAACTCTTTCTTCGAATATTGATGGCGAGAATGAGCCATATATTCGGGGCGTGCCCGGCCAACCATGCTGGTAAGCAGGAAAGCTGTTCGCAATCCCAAACGTACTACCGACTCCGCATTGGGGACCGAGATGAGCAGGGTTCCACCCGGTTTAGTAACACGCGCGAGCTCCTTTAGATATAACTCCGGATGGTCAGCATATTCCAGAACGCTCGAGCATAGCACCCCATCGAACAAGCCGGCGGGAAACGGCAGGGCTCCCACATTTGCAACCTGGAACTGTAAAGATCCTTCTAAAGCTCCCGCTTGCGAAAGCGCTGCGCGAACCATTTCAGGTGCGCCATCAATTCCAACCACCTTCGCCCCTCGTTCGGCAAGCCAGCGCGAGAGTGTGCCGCTTCCACAGCCTGCGTCTAACCAGTGCTTCCCTCGCAAGTCACGTTCCCCCAACGCATTTTCCAGTGCCTCCACGCGGGAGAGAAAAGCCTTGCTGCGATAATTTGTCTCCCATCTAGACGCTAGCTGGTTATGGAAATCGATCGGGCCGCTGTGAACCTGTCCCATAGATGGGTGCTTTGGCGCATCCTCAATACGGTGGGAGGACTCCATTAATAATGCCCTTTCTCTTCTTTATCTTGAGATGACGGAGGTTCTGAACCGGTATTTTTCGTTCCCAGAATCGCCCGTTCGATTAGTAATAAATCGAATTGCGGTTCAACGCGTCGTATAAATAGTCGCCGACGCAGCGGCAGAGAGTATGCTGTACCCGCGATTCAACGCGGTCTTGATCATGCTGGGGGGCACATAGACAATGTCTTCCGGCTTCAGAGGAAATGGTACCGCCTCTCCCTTGTTAAACTTTCTGTAATCCACCTGTGTCTCCATCAAGCTTCCATCAGGTAGCTTGCGAATGACCCGTATGCTCCCTACCTTTGCTTCGATTGCAGTTCCAGCGGCCAACGCGAGGGCCTGCGCGACGTTCAATTCGCCAGCCTCCTGCATTACATATCCGCCAGGACGATTCACCGCTCCAAGAACATATATGATTCCGGCTCTCCTAACCAGGACAGTATCCCCTGGATTGATCACTACATTCAGAGCCGTTGGGTCATTCACGTCTTTGCCGTAATGAATCATTTCGGTAACATCGGGTGGTTGACCTAACCTGTGGACTACAATTTCATTGCCCGCGAGCGCTGTTTGTCCACCAGCCATAGCGAGTAAATCAATCAGCTTTCGTGGGCCCAATACAGGAAAGCGCCCGGGAGAGCTGACCTCGCCCAGTACCACGATATTCTGACTACTGTACTCGTCGAGGTTTACCACAACGTGTGGCGTATTCAGTATCTGCGACGAAACCAGTTTCTCGCCGACCGCGGTCTCTGCCTCACGCAGCGTGAGGGATTCCAGGTGAACCGATCCGGCCAGAGGCAGCGAAATATTGCCATGCTCGTCGAGACGATATGCGCCGTCAAGGTCGGTTTCCTCAAATACGTGCAGGTCCACCATGGTGCCTGGCATGAGTTTGACAGTGGAGACGTCTTCCGGTGCAGCAGATGGGCCTAGATGGCTACTCGGCGCCGATGCTCCGTTCGTATTTTGTTGCTGCACTTGCTGCATTATCGGAGATGAAGCCGTTTGTGGGTGCAGTGTACATGGCGTTGCAAGAAGTGCAAGGAAAACCCAAGTCTTGATTCGCGCGCTCATTTCACTTTCCCGGAAAGCGTTAGGATTTGCGTTCATCATGGTCGTCCTCGCCGTAGTTGTCCCTACCGTAGTAGCCATGGGCGTAATAATATTCGGCCGACTTGGTATCCACCGCGTTTAGTACGAATCCAAGCAGGTTGGCTTGAGTTCTCCGAAAGTTCTCCACGATTCGGACCAGGGCGGGACGGGTGGTCTTGCTTGACCGTACCACGACTACAACACCGTCTACCTTTGCCGACATGATGGACGCATCTGCGACCACCAAACCAGGCGGACTGTCGATCAATACCAAGTCATATTGCGACGAAAGCTTCTCGAGCAGTTCGTCGAATGCTTTCGACCCAAGCAACTCGGCCGGGTTCGGAGGAATTGGTCCACTCGTTAGGATAAAAAGATTCTTGACATCGGTGTCCTGGAGTATGACTTGCGTCGGGTCTGAAGCCGATGTGAGCAAGTTGCTTAGCCCCTGACTGTTGGATTGACCCGCACGCCTATGCAACGATGGCCCCCGCATGTCGGCATCGATCGCTAGAGTTCGAGTGCCCAACATCGCGAAGCACGCTGCGAGGTTATAGGTGGTAGTCGTTTTGCCATCTTCGGATAATGAACTCGTCAGCAATAGAGTTCGCGGAGGTGATCCTGCCTGCGACAATAGGAGCGTAGTCCGTAACGCACGATACGCTTCCGAGGATTGGTGGTCCAATCCTCCGATCTGCACGCCTTTGGCGGCCCGTGGCGGCGATCCTTGAGGGGTCTTATGTGTAGTCGAGCTTGGGGGACGATCAAATCGAGGAATGGAACCCAAAACAGGCACCCCTGTCAGGTTTTCCACTTCAATACTCGTCACCACTGAGTCGTCCAAGGTGTCAAGAACAAATGTTGCGATTAAACCTAGAAAGAGGCCGCCGGCGAGACCAATTGCCACGTTCATGGGTCTTTTAGGGTGAAGCGGCTGGGCCGGAGGTAGCGCACCACTGACAACGGAAATATTTGAACTTTGCGTGCCCTCGGATAGTTTGGACTCCTGGAGCTTGGTGTACAGATCCTGATATAAGGCTCTCGTAGAATCCGCTTCCTGTTGAAGGACTGCCAGGCGGATCTGTGCATCATTCATCTTGTAGGCTTCTTGCTCTTGGACCTCGTATGCCTTGCGAATGCCATCCTCAGCTTTCAAAGCCAGCTGATAATTCATTTCAGTGGTGTTGACTATTCGCTTCCCTTCCTCCTTGATCTCTTGGTTTATCGTTCCCAACTGTTTGTCCAAGTCGATCAGATGAGGGTTTTTCGGACCATATGCTTGCAGCGCTGACGTCAATTGAAGCTTGAGTGATGTTTGTTGTTGGCGAAGAGCTAACAAACCAGAGAACACTTCGCTCTGCGGTCCACCGCCACCGGTCCCCGAGGATTGCATGCCTGAGGCCATGCTCGTTAAGCCGTCCACGTCACCGGACTTAGCCAGCTGGTATAGCGCCTCTTGCGTGATTCGATTTGCCTCCGCAGTGATCAGGCTCGTATTCAGCTGAGTGAGACGATCAAGTACAGGGCTAGTGACAGTCGTGCCTCCCCCTCCACCAGACTGGCCTTGGCCGGAACTGCTCGCAGCGGGAACCACTATGAGGCCACTTTGTCGCTGATAATCGATAAGTCGCTGTTCGGACGCCTGAACCTGCTTGTTAAGATCGTCGATTTCCCCCGACATCCATCCGGTAGCTTGTACCGTCGAGGAATTCCGCCGCGCTAATCGGTCTTGCGTATACCTCTCGATCAACGCGTTCGTCGTATCGGCTGCGAATTTCGGATCCGGATCCTCAAAAGTAACCTGAATGAGGCGCGTATCTGGAATCGTAGCAATCGTCAGATGATCTTCGAACTTTTTCAGAAGGCGCTCGCGTGCGATCGGTGCGTCTCGCAACGGCAACCCACGCTCCTGCAGGCTCCGTTCATAGCCGAAAAGGTGCCAACCTTTATTTTGGTGCTCTTCAAACTTCGTCTGCTCGATGGTCTCGATGCCAAGGGCCTCGCTTTGGAGTATGGAAACTTCCGTCTGTAGCTCGGTCTTGACGTCATCCGAACCACCGAGGCTGCTTGCCAATGAGCCCAGCGAGCCCTCCAGAGGGTCGCTTTGCTTCTTTTCGATCTCTATCGTCGCAACGGAACTATAGTAAGAACGCAGGAGAATGGAAACGACTAATGTAAGTGCACCGGCCACGAGCATGGTCCAAAGTACTATGTGAATTCTCTTGCGTACTGTGCGGATAGCCTGACGAAATGAAAGATCTTCGCTTTCCAGTCCGCCAGCGAACGAGGCATTATCGGGGATGAGTGCTCGGGGGATCGGTGTCTTCTTCGATGTCATATTCCCTGAGGAACTCCTGTTCCTAGACCGAAATTAATTTCTGCATGGCGCTAAAAAAGGTTGGTGGATGATAACGATCGCTTTATGCGTCGGAACCTGACTGGTTAGGTTTTGATAGTTGCCGTTAGTAGCCCGATTGTAATGCACAATTCTCGGACTGCGTACTTCTCCGATCGACCACGGCTTTAACGAGATCTGCTCCTGTTTGCTCCTCCACGCCCTATGACTCGTGGTTTCATGGTCGAATGAAATTTCAAACTTAGATCCGAGTATTGATTGCAAGTGAGAATTCAGGATCGTTGGTTAGGTGACAATGCGCGAGTCCCGCGTGACTGCGACTGAACGAAGCCACTGCGCAGCGGATACGCTCCATCCAAAACAGAGCAAGAATAATAGCTGGTGACATGCGAAGAATCGCGAACACCATTACCTAATGCCTAAATTCCGCGCATAGCAAAAATACCGTGTGTACAAGAACCGCCAGATCCAGGAAGAATCCGAGGTTACTTATGCAGTAAAGATCGTACTGGATATTCTCATGAATATGCACCGCCCGGTCAGCGCTCAACTGCCAAAGGCCTGTGATTCCGGGCATCACCTGAAGTCTCTGGCGTTGTCTTAGATCATATCCTTCAAC
>Ga0116229_10004569_pt1 | contig 22675 bp, 16 predicted proteins | sample S1TSphgellanicum_3_FD_87313 | JGI IMG/M metagenome (GOLD analysis project Ga0116229, IMG submission 87313) | Host-associated microbial communities from peat moss isolated from Minnesota, USA - S1T2_Fc - Sphagnum magellanicum MG | ecosystem: Host-associated > Plants > Peat moss > Unclassified...
GGGGGCGGAAGAAGTGACTGAGAGGGGGGGTAGGTGGCCGTATAAAATGGCGTGGGGGGGGGGGGGGGTGGGGGGGGTTGCACCTTCCCTCACATAAAGACTTTTTGAGGCAGATTCTATTTGCATAATTTTATATAGCTATATTTCCTGTCAAAAAGTAGCAGATTCTATTTTATATGGCACTTAGAGAAGATCAAACCCTAAACTCCAAGATGCCAAATAAAATATATTGCCAGAATCTGATCTCAAAATGATTTCTATGTAGACAATGTAGTGGAATGGCACTTCAAATGTGTCCCTAACTAATATTTCTTGCTTTTGGCCCTCCTTGACCTATTTTTTCTAGAAGGTTAAATGTCAGAAAGGTGAATAAGTGGAGAGGACCTAAATAAGTATTTTGAATTCTTCCAAGGCAAATCCCAAACTTGAAGTGGATTAAGTAAGGGTGGCTTATTAGGCTTGTAATGTGACAAAGCTCTGAGTGTACCGTGATAGATGTTAATCGAACTAAGGAAACCCATTTGTCCCAAGAACAATCTGAAGAGAATCCGGAACTAAGGAAACCCATTTGTCCCAAGAAGGATCTGAACCCAATCCAGGACTTTGCCATTGGTCAAGTTGGTTATTCCCTACCTTGTTGGCACAAATGGTGGAAAATGTGGGCCTCTTTGCACGTTTCTGAAGTTTCTGCTCCACTTTCTCCTTTCAACATTACATGCAAAAATTTATTCATGCATTATTTTGGACCTCCCCCTTTGAACAATTTGACTTCTCTAGGTACTACCCCGAATAACATGCACCATTTCCCTTTCCCAATGGACCATGCAAATGTTTCTGAAGGCATATACTTCCACTTTTTCCAGAAGAAAGTGGTGACAATGAGTATCATGCAAGTGAGATGCCCTATCTATCTATCTATCTTTGGTGGGTATCTACCTAACAGTGAGATCCTGATTCGTTGTGTCGCTTCCCTCACAAACAAACTGGTGGTCGGAGGTTCTCTACCTTCTGATCGGTCCTCCCTTTACCTTTCACCATGCATAACCATAGACGTGAATTTCAGTTTTGACCACACTTTCTTAGCTACCAATCGTGTAAGCCTTCTCTCAATGGATTGAATGAGTATATGATTGAGCATATCCAACGAGCACCTTATGGACAGGATGGATTGCATAACCTTTGCTGTATGGATGGATGATTTTTTTTTACTTTTCATCATCAAAACACATACATTCGTGACAATAATGAATTATTGGAAACTTTTACCATGCACATTTCTAGTTTATAAATAAGTTCAAACAATAAGCTTAATGAAGAGGAACCATGCGCTTGAATTGTACATGCTAAAACCTAAAATGCTACGAGCCTTAGAAACGAAATCAAGATCCCATTTGGTGGGTCAAAAGATCCCATGTGAGGTTACGTGTGAGGAGCAACAAGAGAATACCTTACCCTAAGGTCAGTTTCATCATTAAATAATCCTCAAAATAGCGAAATGAAATTTTGTGAAAATGGGAAGTTGACACATTGAAGATAATTGTATTTATCATAGACTACACTCTGAATAATTTCACTACTCATATCACAATATTATAGTAGATGATGAAAATAATAATAATTTTTTAAAAAAGTTCAATTCATTTTTTGAAAATAAATAATCATTGGTTTTGTCAATGTGGAAACTGACTCTAGGCTATGGTAGACTACTAAAATTTCAACAATTGTTTATGAAAACCCACATGCCTGCTCCATCTATAATGTACAAAAGTGCAAGAACAAAATATGCTTAATTGGTAACAAACACTAGATGGGTCGCACACATGATTATGAAAACCTTGGGTTTCTGCCTGCCTGCTCCTTGAAATCCACTGGCAGAAAGGGAGGCAGGCAGATAAACTGTGCACACGCACACATTGTCTGCCCACCTTTTTAGCTGCTCCGTCTAACTTTCTCTCCCTGCCCTCTACGCAATTTGTTAAAATTGCATACATGGGAAGCACCTATCCTAGTAGCTTGTCCTTACAAAACACACTTTAGGATAAAGCCTGTGAGGAGCGCCAATTGGGTGGCACCAACATGCCCCCCCAGTATGTTTCTTATTATTTTGACGGGGTGAGCCAATTGGGTGGTGCAAACATGTCCCCAAGGGCTGTTTCTTATCATTTTGAAGGGGTGGGGGCTTGATTTCCCATCAAGTTCCCAAATAGTTCCCATCAACATCCCATCAAAATCCTTTTGTTCTCATCAAGTTCGCAAACAATTCTCATAAATTCCTCTTGTTCCCAGCAATAACCCATCAAAATCCTTTTGCTCCCATCAAGTTTTAATCAAATTCCTTTTGTTCCCATCAAATTCCCATCAAATTCCTTTTGTTCCTATCAATAACCCATCAATATCCTTTTGTCTCATCAAGTTCCTGAGCAATTTCCATCAAATTCCTCTTGTGCAGGCCATCAAATTATTTTTGTTCCCATCAAGTTTCTATCAAAATCCTTATGTTCCCATGGCTATGGAGGATAGGCAGGTGAGCACAGGTGAGCAGGAAGGCGAACGGTGAGACTCGTGAGAGACTCGGGCAGAGAGCTAAACGGAGCGCCGCAGTTCGTGGGCGCCGGCCAGAAGGGGATCTACAGTGGCAGGCAGACGTATGCCGCATGTGCGACCGAGCGGAAACTCAAGATTTTTTGCCTGCCAGGTTTTGAGGAAGATCACGGGCAGATCTGCCTCTCGAGCAGCAATGTGCTGCAATTCTTCCTTCATGTGCGCGACAAATCTAGAGATCCCAGCAGAGTTTTCCATTTTTAAGAAGTAAAATATCATGCAAACATAATATTCTTTCCTCCCAAGTATAGTATAAAAATGACGGCGAAGTTTTCACATTGTGTGGAGGTTGTTGGTGTTACTCCTCTGTCCACGGATGGACACTAGTGCAGTACCCATGTGCAAAGGGATAACGAGGAGTCAACCTTTATTTGGGAAGCAAATGGGACAGAAAGGACAAAAGCAACTGCTGGTGGAAAGGGTTTAGGAACTCTGTGGTTGCTTTTTTTTTCTGTTGCTTTTCTTTCTGACAGTGAACCTGCTAAATTCAACTAAGGAGAGATTGAAATGGCATCGCCAGCTGAGCACCTTTTTCACTGATCTTGTAGCCAGTACCTCATATTAGGAATGCTATAAATATGGTTGCAGCCACTAAGTGCAGCACATTTCTTGTCATCTTTCTCGTATCGACATGAGTCATGACCAGATTTGCATTAATGGTCATGCGATATTCTGCATTTACTTTTTAAAAGCCCTGAGAGTCCTGACAAAACTGTGTGCTAAACTTGGCCCAAACTGAAGCTCAAAATTTGTGCTCTCAAATTCTAGGTGAGGTGAAAGCTCAGTGACGTGAAAATGGAAATTGCACTTGGATAGTGAAGGTTTCAAAAGATGGGAACAAATAGTTCATTACTCTTTGCTGACATCACTCATTTTCATTTTATAGTCAGAGGGTGTCAGTGATGTTATAATGCGCACAGACGATCTCTATTTTGAGACGAGCTCTTGCAGTAGGTGAGGGTTCTTCGAGGCTGCGCCTTCTGGAAGATCCTGCCCCTTTCATTATTTGATGTGCTTCTTGCAACAAGAGGGGGTTTGGGAACTTGATGTTCCCTTTGTGATTCGCCTCCTTAGGTGGTTCTTTTTCCTTCTTGGACGTGGGTCTTATCATTTTGTTCTTTGTATTCTCGCTTTTTTGAGTGCTTTGATTTATTTATGATTGGCAGGGTTTCATCACAAATTGGTTACACATTAGAGTTATTCATAAAATAAGGAAAACCAAGAGTTTGGTCATAAACAATGTAACATTCACCAAATAAAACCTGCAAAAAAAAAGTACATTAGCATTCACCAGGGGTGAAATTCAGAAAACCATCAATTTTTGTGATAAACAGAGTTTCCCCTGCAAAATGTTAAATCCAGCAAAGAAATTAAATGCAATTGATCCAAAAGTATGGCTGCAATTTTTTCCCCCAGTCTGCGCTTTGCCCCATTCATATTTACTAAAAAACAATTAGACGATACCTGGCCACATTTTGGATTAATAACCTTTGATGTTATGTATATTCCAAAAGCACAAAACATGTGCAGTGACGTGTTACATACCCCTAATACTCATAAGATGTCCCAAACTCAGATAACATGGACCCAAAACATGTTTAGGTATCACCAGGTAAAAACAATCGGGGCGAATGGTAGACTAGGGGAAAAAATCACAGCAGTACTCCTTGTACTGACTGCATTTAATTTCTTTGCCCGATTTAACATCTTCCTTAGTTAGGGGGTTCAAGGAGGCCCAAAGATAGGGTGAAGACAGGGTGATTTTAGGGATTTCTTTACTGATTAGTGGCAATTGGTCTACTCTAGTGATTGACTCACATGTGACATATAATGTTCTTTCAATATATATTATTCAATATTATTTATGGGTCAGGGAGAGACAAATGTTAACACTGAATTTGGATGTGGAAGTACTCAAATACTTAAATTTGCACTCTTTAACGTTACCTCCAAATATAGTATAAATTTACTTGGAGGTCTTTACAATCCCATGTTGTAGTGACATTTCTATAAGTTTCCCACAATACTTCACATGATGTTCCCATGTAAGTTGTTTCTGTGTCATTCACGTGCTCCCACATAGTCATTTCATTGTGCATAATAATCATTGGCCAAAGATCAACCAGGTTCACATTTGCCAATTGTGTTGGTAAGCCGCCCTTGACAAGCTGGGTAGCACCCAGCATAAGTGGCAGGCACCAGCCTGCTTACCCTGATAATGGGCAGTTGCTTGCCCCTTCTTTAGTACATACAAAAACTAGCATACTTTGAATACGTATGAGATTTGTAAGGTACATCTTAAAGTACAAGAAACCTTATGCTTTATAAGGCACTTTCGAATAGAAAGGGTGCCAGACACAAAATTGTGTCACGAATTTATGGATAGGAAGGACAATGGACAATGCCTGTCTTTCATTTGCTGCTCTTTCTTGGCCCTCTCTCTGTATTGCATGCATGCCAACGATATTCCATCCACTTCCAATTTTAAATAATACTAGACAAAGCTCTTTTGATATGGACTCTGGACTAAGTTGTACGGATTCTATCTCTTAAGTGATAGACACATTGTTCAAATGTCTTGCATGTGATGTTTGGAAGGTTTGCTTCTATTGAAGTACATGAATGAAGAACGTACAAGTTGACAAGAGTACTTCAGCATGTGGAGTACAACAAAATTAGAGGATCACAAATTGTCTATAAGGCAAAGGAATGATGGTGTTTGTTGACTATACAAGGTAAGATACAAGGGTAAAATTTTATTTTTTTTCTTAATCCTTATTACAAAATCTGACCACATGGAATTTCAACCTATTTATGTGTGCACTGAGAACACAAATAATTCTCTGTTGGAAGTCAGGAAGTTGGAACCATATCCAAAAGTGAGAATCCTTTTGTCTTATCACTTTTCAATAGAGAATAACAATGTTATGGTCAAGTGTAATACCTAGTGTGGACAAGTTTCTATGACTATTATAATCAACACAAACTTATTAGGCGTTATAGTTGGCTTATTTATTTTTTACCATGAATTAAAACTTGTTGAATAATTGAAAAATGACAAGAAATGTGAAACCCCGTATATATATAAACAAGGATGGAAATCCAACCATAGAAAGTACCAGGCATGTTGAAGCAAATGTAAACACACGAAACGAAAACCAAGACCATCAAAATAGTAGTAATGAAATGGAAGATGTAATGTTAAAAGGGCATCCTCTGCCACAAATCGGCTAATGATGAAGGTGCACTAGCTGGCATGTGTGGAAGAGATGAAGAATAGTGATTAAGCATGGTAACTTGTTGAAGAATCATGATGGCTTACGCACGTTGTAAGGCCATCGACACTCGTTAAATGAGATATAAGCATCAAAGGTATTAAAGAGGTATGTTGATGGCGATTTATACAAGCATGTGCAGAAGAAGTCAAAAAGGTATCAAAATGAAAATGGAGACAACTGTAGGTCTTTATGGCAAGGAAAATGAAATCATCTTTTGGTGTTCGCTTCATGTAAAATCGTGCCTTGTCTTGAGCGACAAGATGGGTTGCTTAAATATCTTCTAGGAAACAAGTCCTAACCTTTTTTTTAACGACTAAATATGCTCCAAAGTCCAAATTTTGTGAAACTCCTAACTTCTTTAAATGTGGCTAAATTAGACAATTTGAACATTACGACACATGTCGCAACCCTAACCTTGGGCTCACGACCAAAACAAAGGCTCACAAAGGTGCGGGCCAAGAATGAAGCTTAAAAGTCACATTTCATGTTCCCGAAAGTGTAGGAGAGTGTGAAAGAATGAACCCACACACTCCCAAATGGGCTCCCACTTTTGGAGTTGGACTCCCAATGGACTACCAATGGACTCCCAAATTTTCATAGGGCAATTGCAGGGGTCAAAATTCATTAGATTGAAAAGTTCATTATACCATTAAAAGTTCTTGAAATGTAGATGTCTAAAATAGGCTTGATCATCCATTTAAATACTTAAAACATAAGTTATGGCCAAAAGCATGGCCGAATGTCAAATTGCCAATTTGATTTTCGACACTCTGACTCCTGACCACTAAGAGTCAGAAATCGCCTTGATTTCCTTACATGCAGGTGGCGTGTCACATATCCTTGGAAAGCTTTTGACAAAGGCTACAACTTTGTTTTAGACCTCACCTTAATCAAAGGTTGGAACACAAAATTATGGGCCTCCAAAGTTGTGAAAGTCCCCATTTCGGGAATTGGGAGCCCAAGACGAAATGACATTTGGGTGCAGGGCCCATGGCCAAGCACAAAGAATACTATAAGGGGGAAGGTGGTGGCTTCCCCCAAGTTCGGGCCATGATGAATATTGTGTGTTCGTGTTTACCCATGGTTCATCCATGCACCAAAAGTGCTCCAACTATGCATTAACCAACTTGTTGTTTGGTTTGTGCAGGCCCATGTGAATAATTGACCCACTTGTCACTCATCTCAGTCGTCATCCCAGAACTCCAACATGCCCTTTTACCTTTAAAATTTTGCGAACCAAGGAACATACCCCAACCCCTTATCCTTCCGTTATTTTCATTTGGGATTCGTAGTTGAGTCTATCAAGGAGCTTGGGGGTGTTTCAACACCCATGATAGCAATCTACATTGATCAACACAGGTAGGTGAATCAAGCAATAAAAATGCTACACCATGTGATTGGCACCAAGCTACTCTACTCATCATACTAATCATTTATTTTGTCATTAACAAGCTTACTATGAACTACATAACCTTCAAAAGTGTACAATGCAGCATTGTAATGGTAGTACTTGGAAACAATTTTTTTTTTGGGTCGAAAAATTGCCAAAAACTGACAAATGTGAAGGCCTTGCAATAGCCTTATTACAAAATTGAGGTTAAAAAAAGGTCAAATCACCTAAACAACTTATGCCAAATAGCTAGATTACCACCCTTTAAAAACCCTAAATTATTTTATTACCATTATATCTATCCCTACTACTATATAATCGTCATCATCATGTCCATCTCACAAGAACTTTTTGTCATCATGTTTTGTAGTGACAAGCTTTGTCACCAACCCTGAAACAACAACAAAATAAACATTGTTAGCATTTTGTGACATTAGCACAACCAAAATTTGCCAACATTTTTTTGCATTGGGATTTTATAAGTAATGAAATCCATATGCATAGTGACAATTTGTTGAATTGTGCACATAATTCTCCACAATGAAACTTGAACTTTAAACCCTAGCCTTTGAAGCTCAAATGACCATTGACACCTCAAATAATGTCAATCAATGTAGTCTTTCACTGCTTGGGCTCTTGTAACCTTCATTCATCATTTGCTTCTTGAGTGGATGCTTGAACATTCCATGTTCATTACACCATTTTCTTCAATCTTTAAAGTTTGCAATTCCTTCTACCTAATTTGATTTTTTTCCCATCTTTGATTGTTTATGTATGAACAATTAGGATTTAGTTAGGATTTAAGTTTCCATATTCAAAGCATTTTGAAAATCTACTTATATGATCTAATTTTTAAGCTTTGTGGAATTCTTATTTATTGCAACTTTCTTATATTTCTAAGGACTAAAGCTTGGTCTCTAAGCATTTCAAGTCTTCTCAATTTTATAAACTTTTTGGAATCAAAGTCTTACTATCATTTTGTTGAGTTGTTGCACCAATAAACACCATGGCCCCTCTCCAAATTCCCAAAAACTTCAAATTCAAGCCTCTTTGCCCTTTGCCATTTCAAGATGGAGCTAGGCCATCTTATTCACTGCCCCTGTTTGATAACAACCCACCCATTATCTTATCTAATATGTATGTTGAAGATCTATGCAAGTAGATTTTAAGCAAAAAAGGAAACTTTGTGAACACTCTTGAAAATTTCAAGATGTATGGATCATTCACCTACCTTGGGTTTAGTTTGTCATTGATGATAAAGGAAAAGTTCATCAAATTAGCACATGATATGCTCATTTGTTGAAAAGAAAGACAAGTTGTTAACTCCCAAGCTAGATAGCCTTCTAAAACATGTTGGTTGCCAGAAATGCAAAATTCTCATGCCTAATGTTGATGCAGGTTTTTATTACATGAACAAGAATTTTGTGCATTCCAAGAATGAAAAGCAATACACTACTAGTCAAAGACCTTATGTCTTGGACCTACCCTAATGTGATATTCCCTCTAAATAGAAATGGAAGTATGTCCAATTTGCTACTTTTTATCACATCCTTGCTCACAGTCATCCATTGATTGGCTTTGAAGGCTTCAAAGTCTTACTCTAGATGTTCAAAATGAAGAATGTTGGAAAGAAACATTGTATTGATTCATCTGGTTGGGGCATGGTAAAGATCATGCATAGTGTGTTACCAAACGTTACCAAAACTACATTTGCATCAGTTGTTTACATGGCATTTCTACAAATAAAGTCATAACAATTGATAATTCTCAATGGTTTTCCATCCATTTTTATGTTGTCTAGGCTTCAAAGAGGATTCCAATCCTCCTTTGAATTGAAACAATTGGGGTCCTCGCCACTTCTAATAACATATTCACTCTATCAGTTGAAAATTATTTGGATTTTGGTGGCCTAGGATTAGAAGGATTAAGAGCTAAGCTTGTCAACATGGGTTATGCTGGGAGTAATGTGTTTCAAGGCCATCAAATTGGTGTGACACTGTAGTTCAAAGAAAAAATTGTTCATTTTCTCATTAGAATCCACTATTTTGTTCACAAGACAAATTTGAAAGTGGTCACTTTGTTGAAGTTGGATCTAGTGCATTGGCCAAAAGGTATCTTATAAACACTATATGCTTTCTTTACTCACAATCCGAAAAAATTCTTGGAATTTCAAAAACTTGCTAAGCTAATCAACATTAAGGAGAAGAAATTGTTAGATCTCTATGTTTTCTTGAACAAAACAAGTTTTTGCAAAATATTGGCCTTTAATTGTCAAAAATGCATGAAGACGAATCCAAGAACAATGCAACTTTAAAAAACTTGAATTCTTTGTATGATGTTGAGCTCATTCCCAAGCTTCCATGTATCCTTCAAATGGATTTCAATTCAATCAAAGAAATGACATTTAGAATCTTCAATTTTATTTTACTTTTGCAAATGGTCTTCATTGAGGTTATGGTTTAATCCATGGTATCCTCATGGAATATCTCTTTGTCCATGCCACCTGGTAGATTCAAATGATGAATGTTGTAAAGTTTGTTTTCTAATGTGTCTTGGGCACATAGGAAAGGCTTGAGTTGCAATGGGCAGCACCCGTATGGGGGTTGTGGTTCAAATCCCCTTCAAGCTACTTTAAAAATAATTCAAGCATCCACTAATCATCATGAATGTTGATTTTGTAGGTGTATCTTACTCCAATTCATTAAATTCCAAAAATTCACATAATGTAATGTTGTTAATTTGTCCTTGGATTAAAATTTTATTTGGAGGCTCTTCTCAAGTTTCAATGCTTTGAAGCTGATTTTTTTAAAAACAGAACCCATTTGGGTTCTTAACAAATATAACCAAATGTAATCCCTTAACAACACACATATCGCCATTATATTTCAATCACAAGTATTTTAATTTAATCCACTATGTGAACATTTGTTAGTTTGATTGTAGCCATGTTATAGATATGTCTGGTTGACATCTCGCCATCCTGGCACACATTAAAATAAATAATTTTCCAAGTTAGTTCCACCCCACACACATATTTAACCATTTATGTTATTTGAGGCTTTAGTTTTGTAGCCACATTAGCAACCAATTTTAATCAGAAAAAAATGGTTGCTCGAAAGATGTTAAACCAACCAAAAAAATTACATGTAGGTGGTACAAAAGGTACTACACTATTACAACTTTCAAAATGGATAAGCTTGTTGTACCCATAGCCTTAAATATGTTAATAATTATTATGTTGCATCACTTTGCTGCAAAAGAAACAAAGATGTTGTCATCACAACCATGTGGAAATTTCAAGGACTCACATGCAATGAACAAGTTTTTACCAAAAATACATATGTATTTCTTTCTTTATTAATATATATCCATTGTTAATATGCCCATTTTGCTACTATGTAAAGACTTGGTGTTGGCCCCTTATTAAGAAACAACCAAATTATCAGCATGGGTCAAGTATTAGATAATATACTTGTCGATTCCAAGTTTTGATAATACCCAAGCAAAAATCTACCCAACCTAATATCCACAAAAACAATACTCAAAATTACCTTGTTGTTAGGGTATAATATTTTTTGTTGGTAGTGTTACTTTGACAAAAGTAATGCCCTACTTATATCACCATGGGAACCATTAAAATCCACACAAGTTAGTTATTCATTTCTTCATCCATTCTATTGTCCTCATCTTTTTCATCTAACCAGTTTCATCTATTTAGGTATTTTCTTTTTGCCTCAAACCCTAAACCATCATTTCATTTTTGATACAAGTTTGCTTCTACTTCCTCTTGACTTTCATTGATGGTTTTTTGTTAATGAATCTTCAAGTGTTTCAATTCTTCAATGACCACCATCTAAAGCTTTAGGGCCGCCAAAAATTTGTTGTCATTGTGATGGTCCTTGAATCCTATTGTGGACATCGATCAAAAGGACAAATCCAAAGATGTTGGAGATTAGCCAAGATTTGCATGCGGATGTGATTTTTCCATGAAAGTGTTTTCAATTGTTTACATTCAACAACTGAATTGAGTTTTGCACAAAAGTGGGCTTGATTCCCCTCATTTGTTATAAATGTGTGTGCACTTGTCTATTCTTGTCAATTTGTAAGCTCATGGTGCATAATTCATGTGTGTGCATGAAGGTCTAAAGTTACTTGTTATTTTTGAAGTTTTATTAAAGTTCTTATCAATATAACCTTGAAGTTGAAATGCAAAACCTAGTTGATGTTTTTGAATCAAAGCCATCTTTGTGTTTTCAAAACCAAAATCTTGTTTTTGCCTTTGAAATTCATGGGTGCTTAAGTTGATTTCTCACAACCTTAATTTTAGGTTTGTGCCTTTATTTGTATCTTCAAGGGTCTTGAACCTTGTAGAAGATTATAGTTGTTAATACCAAAATGTTGTAAATTTTGTAAGTGTTTGAAGTTGCACCTAAATTCATAGTTGCTTGCTTTATTTTTTCCTTCAAAATCCATGTCTATAAAGAATCATTTCTCACAACTCACAACCCTAACATTAAAATTGTGCCTTTGTTTGTATCCCCAAAGGTCTTGAGTCTTGTTGAAATTTGACAATTTTCAATCAGTGATTTTAAAATCAAACTCTAGTTTTTACTTTTGAACTTCATGAGAATGCTTGAGTTAATTTTTCACAACCATAATCCTTGAATGTTGTTTGTCTACTTAAGGATTTTGAATCTTGTCAAAGGTGATAGTTTTGAGCAACAAAATGTTACAAAAAATTTAAGTGTTTTAAGTTACACCTAAAACCATAATTAGCCACTTTGTTTGTGTTTGTTATCAAAATAGATTTCCTAAAACCAAAAATCATGTTCCCTTTCTCATTTGTGTGCATGTAATTAGAAATATTTTAAGTTTTTTCTAGAAGTTCAAAGCACAAATGGTAAACATTGAAACATTTAATGTAGATGAGGACCTTATGCAAGATTTTGATTATGATGGTGTTGATGATTTAGCAATGGGGTTAACTAAAGATTCAAAGCTATTAGTTAATTCAATTTCAACACTAAATGGACCATTTGCCTTTGAAAGCATTACAACCCAAAGCAACCTAGACCTTAATATGGATGTTGCATGGGAAACATTGAAAATGCAACCGACCTTGAATCAAAAGTCCTTCACAAAAGGTTTTTATCCCTTTCTTTTTTTTATTGTTATTGCTCAGACCACATGCATTATGTGATTTGCCACCATGTTTTTTTAATAACATAATTCCAACAATGCTACCAAGAAAAAGAAATGTGTGATCACATGTAATCAACAACATGGATTATTTCTATGAAAAATTTTATCTTGTCTAAACATCCCAATGCTAGGGTAGGTGGAATAGTGACAATTAACTCTTGATGCCAATTTTAAAAACAACATTGGGAAAAGTCCAAAAAGAGAATTGGTGGTGCTTATGGGGCCATCACAAATCATATTGGGAATAATACTCCTTACAAAAAGGAAAATGCAAGGCACAAAAAATTCATGGAGGACTTGGGTTCAAACATTTTAATAGGAGTCAATAATGCCCCATTGGGTGACTACTTTTAGTCAAGAATGCTCTTGAAATCACAAGGAAAAATTAGGTTCTGAAATATTAAGGTTTGGGTTTTATGTTTAATTAATCAATATTGCAAAAACTAAATTTTGGGGAATTGCAATGCCAATGTAAAGGAAAAATTTAAACATCTCATGGGACTTGGGAGTTGTGGGGCCATTGACATCAAACATTTTTAAAGTAGAAAGGCATTTGGGTCATCAATCATCACATTTAAATCGTCAAACTGCAGTTATGTTTAGAGAAAATATGAAGCTTAAAAAGAAAAAGTTGCAAGGATCAAGGATTGAGTTATGTTTGAAAGTTGTGATTAATAAATCATCAAGGTGACATCATAATTAGAAAAACCTCTAGAAAATGGGATAAGATTCTAAAAGTTTAATCCAAACCACCCTTTCTTAAATTTTTATGTTGAAAAGTATGCCCAAGTGGACACTAGTAAAAATATAGGGTGCAATATATTAGTTGTTGGGTAAAAATTGTAAGTTAATTAGTTAAAAAAATAGGGTACATTTTATTCAAATAATCAATTTAATTATAATATAAAGTATGTAATAAAATAAAATAATGGATTATAATTAATATAAGGTGACTTTAATACCCCCCTAAAAATGGTCATTTGACGCATGTAAATCCCAAACTTTACACTAAATGTCCCCCCTTGAAAAAGTATGGTTACATTTGAAAATGAGAAGGAGCCATTTGTATTGAAATATTACCATCAGTCAAATTTTTTTTTTTTTAATCAATGAACATAATTTGCAATTGTGTCAAGGCACTATAAAAGTCTATGGTTCCTTGAGTTTTAAATTACATTTAATCACATTGAAGCTTCAAAAATTGAAATGCTCATAATATTGTTCCCAAAAACAAAAAATGATTTCACCTTCTCTTGTAGACATTTCATTTTTCAAAATGTTCATTCCTTTTTTTCATGTGATACCTATCAAATATTGTGCAAAAAAATGAAAGAAAATCTCATAGGTTTTCATGCCACATAAAGTTCCCTTCAAATGTCTTGGAATAGACATTCCTGAAGCAAATGCCCCTTGGTTCCACCCAAGTGCTTACTTCAAGAATGCCAATCCTTAAGCAATTACCTTACACAAAAAACCATATATTATTCATTCATTCATATTTGCAATTAAGGAACCTTTGGTTTGGAACCTTTTATCATGTGATTTACAATATTATTCAAAATGCCCACCCCATCATTATGGCAAAATCCCACCACATAGTCCTTAATCTTTATCAAAATTATGTGATCTAGTAGCAACCACTCCACCATCCATTGGAAACCTCTTATGATTAAGTTGTGAATGAACCACAATTGAATTACCAAGATTCCATGCCAATGCCTTTACTTCACCCTTATTTCTACCTAGGTGACCTATGTAAGTAAGTTGGATAAGTATTGAGGGAAAGTAGGTAAGGTACTTTGTGAGTACTATGTACATAGATGCGGCCAACATGAACCAACACCCACCAACGCACTAGTTGGGAATTCTATCCACTGGATGGGGTGGGATTTCTCATCTAGTGGTTGAATGTGTGTTGACCTTTGTTGACCTTTTTGGTGTTGACCTTTCCTTTGGTTTTTTTTTTTGCTAGTTGTTTTTTTTCTTCCCAACTTTAAAATCACTTGCCCATCTACATACCACCTACCTTCTTGGCCCTACCTACCAATTTAAAACCAACTCCCCCCCTTTCACCTACCTACCTACTTGTCACACCAACTAAACTTGTTATGTCATTCTTACTTATCTACCTTCTCTCCCTCCTACCTACCTACCTAACACTTACATAACATCAATGACAACCGATGAAAATAATTCAAATGCAAGTATTACATTCAACTAGTTAGCAATAAATTAAACTTATTTAGGCCTCTTATGTGGGTATTGCACTTGCGAGCTCTTCATACCGTTAATGTCCCCATGAGCCTCCACTTTCCACCATTTATTACATATTGTACACAACATAATTAAATAATTTAATGCCTTGGGTTAAGAAAAAGAATTATATTTATAACATATTTATAAGATAAAATGGATCAAAAGAGGTTTTAGGGTTAGGTGGATGTCCCAAACATTTATGACTTTTGCAAAAAAATCATTTTCGATATTATTTAAATTCAAGGTCAAGTTAATTTAAGAAGGAAGAATCATGAACCATATATTGAGCAAATGAACTCGTTCCTTCTCTTTTGAAGGGGAATGGAGACATCTTTCAAGTTGGAGAAACTCAATTAAAAAGTTAGAGATAAACATTTTCCTTCACGTCTTAAAATTCTTAATTTCTTGAGATTTGATTTTTAATTCATAACTAGTTCATCTAAATTTATTTTTGTATATATAATGGTCAAAGTTATGTGTAAGGTTTTGTACTTAGGGTTTAACCTTTTTTGAAAATGGTACATGTTTTAGTCTATAACAATACTTAGGGTTTTTTTTTTAATTAAAAGTTATGGTTTGATTTAGGGTTGGAAATTTTTGCAAGGAGAATGTCATCACCTTTGACCATAAAATTAAAAGTATGTTTTTTATCCTCCCCTTCATTTCTTTCATCCATGTGTGGTTTTAATTTAATTGCAATTCCAATTATTTCATGTATTGGATCAACATGTGAATATAACCTACATTTTCTTAACTATGGGAAAAGATTATTAAGTTAGCAAATGTTTGATCATAGTTCAAGAAATCTACATTTAGTTATTAATCATCAATATAGGTATTACAAGAATGGGTCCCATGTCTAATGTGTGTTTTAATTTGGAATGCAAGTATTGCAAGGTTGGGTCCCACATCCAATGTGGATTTAAATAATTGGCATGTAGATATTTCAAGTGGAAGATTTTTATTTTTAGTGTTATTATTAATTTGGCATGTAAATATTGCCAACCTAGGTTCCATGCATAATGTACTAATTATGCAAGTATTGATTAGTTGTGTATTCCACTAGTAATGATGGTTTGATGAAGAAAATGGATATTGTAAATGCACATTTTTACAATTTTATAAACATGGGTTGAATTCCCAAATCATAATCAATTCAAGTACAAATGTTACAAGCACAAAAAAATTAAACAACCAGATTTCCAAACCACATGAACAAAGGTAGGCCTAATTTTAAATCCAAGTCATGGAATAAGAAAAACAAAAACAAAAACATGATGTGTGCATGATGTGAATGAAAAAGGACTGCATTACAAAAACGTAACAAGAACAGAATAAGATCATCACAAAAATAAGTATTCAAAACTAATGTTGAACAAACTAAAGGTAATGTGGAATTCTACTTTTATTTATACCCATTAGGCACCTAATTCAAGGAAGATTCTCAAGAAAACTTTCAACCTACATGTGGCCCATGTTCACCTATGTGTAACCCATGTGCATCCATGTGTCACCCATGTCCATCCATGTGGGAATTAATAGTGAACTATGAATTAATTAAAAGTGAACTAGAAGTGAAATGAAATTTAACTATGAATAATTGAAAGTTCACTTGAAATGAACTAAAACTTAATTAAGAGTTAATTATAAATGAATTAGAAATGAACTAAAGGATAGTTATAAGTGAATTAAAAGTTACCTAGAAATGAACTTATTGCTAATTAAGAGGTAATTAAGAGTGAATTGAAATTAAACTAAAAGTTAAGTACAAGTTAATTACAAGTCATGAATGAACATTCATGTGAATGAACTTTATGGTGTTAGCATCCATGACACCAAAGCTCAATAGGATCCTTTTTTTCAAATCTAGATTTGGTGTGGACTTTCAAGGTGAAACATGGGAACACAACAAAGTGTTGATCGAGATCACATACATAGCACATGCAATATGTGTGAGTTAAATTAAAAGGGAAGGGAAGTTATGTGGAAACCTTAGTGGAATGGAACATGCATAAAAACTTACCCCCACAAAAGGATATATAGACCCCATCAATAAAGAACCACCTTGGCCATGTTTGGTATAGTGTGATGTTCCATGCATTTTCTTTTGATTTTATAATGTCTTTCACAAATACATATGCCATAGGTATGTTTACGTATGATTATGCATATGGTCCTGATGATCATCACAATCATCCAAACCATGCAAAATCGATCAAACAAAGATGTTTGGCCAACTTTTCAAAAGAGATTGTACACATAGCTTGATGTGGTGGAACTATGTTTTTACCATTGAACACAAACTTGAATGAATGGTAAATCGACACATGGCCAACATGAGATCTCGAGTCATCAACTCGCATGTCACAGTATGCACCCCGAATTTCATAATCTTTGAAAGATCAAATTCGGACTCAGTTGAGTTTAGGACACTTCGCTAAACAAATTTATGACAAGAACCACAAAACAATTTGGTGGGAATGTGTGAATGCCAATGAAGCCATGACAAGGGATGACTTCATTGCCATGCAACAAAACATTGCATATTCAAATTAGAAGTACAAGAAAATGAGTTGGTAGTTGCATAAAATCCCAACCATTTTAGTTTAGTCTAGGGCATTACAACATTTAAAACACATATTTTGTTTTCAAAAAATTGGCAAAATTAATGGCATTCAAGTCTGATTCACTTTAGGCATCCAATTAACACCAATGCAATGTTAATCCATGCTTGCATATGGCCATAATGGAGCAATTTCCATGGATGTCACATTTAATACAAATGATGTGAAATATCATTTGTTCACCTTGATGGGCTCTGATGTTCATCACTTGGAATGCCTTTAGCACAGATCATTACAAGTCAAATTGTGGATGATTTGATTAAATGGCTCAAACCATTGAAAGCAAAAATGTTGTTAATCTTACTTAATTGGAAACCAAGATGTTTCATTATCGATGATGCCCCTCAAGACTTGTAAGCACTACAATGAATATGAATCCTACCTTACCTTTTTTTTCATAATTATGTTCAATGAAGATCAAAAGCTTTCCTTGTGTGAGATCTTTTTCATTCCCAAAAATCTTGGATAAACGCACACTTTGCTCACCCAAAAAAGGCAGATGAAAGTCCATTTTTTTAGTCCAAATCTAGTGATTTTTCAAAAAAAACATTTAAATGATGTTGAAGTTCACACATTTTTCCATTTCCAAGTTCATACCACCATTAAAAAAATAAATTAAACCTCTAAAAATATGGGCCTTGAAAAAATCAATTTATATCTTGAAATGGAATTTACGAATTTGAATTTTAAATCTTAAAATTTTTTAGAGATTTTTTTTTGCTTGATTTTTTCATCTTCAGTGTTATGGTACTTCAATGTGTGGTAGTAAAAAATTATAAACTTAGTTTCCAACTACACTACAAGAAAAAAGTCCATAATGATTATTTTTTTGGGGTAGTTTGGACTTTGACATTAGATGTACCACCCTTGTAAAGTCCACCTTGAATTGAACATTTATCCTTTTGGTAATTTTTTTTGGGGTTTGAAAGATTAGAATGTAGGTTTCAATTTTTCATCTCACTTTTGCCAAGTTTCTCAAATAGATTTCAATACAATGCAACAATACTTGACTCAGGGTTAGGTTTTAGTTTTAAATTTAGGGTTAAGCTTTAAGCTTTAAAGTGGGATTAATGTTAAGTTGTAGGTTTATGTTTTAAGTTTTACATTTTAGGGTTTATGCTTTACATTTAGGCTTTAGGGTGAAATTTTGGGGTTTACAAATAATCTAAAACATGTAATGATTATGTTTTTAATTATTTGTAATCCTTAAAATTATACATAATCATAAACTACTTAAAATTAAAATTTACATTGTAGTAACATATCTACACTAGACAATTTCAATAGGGTAATTAAAAAACTATTCATAATCAAAAGATGACAATTTATGTCATTTATGTTGACCAATGGTGCAATAATGAAAGACTTGAATTTTTTTCAAAGAGGTGAGGGGTTCAAGTCATCATAATTGCAACCCATGTGTCATTTAGCTAGCCTAGGCTAGCTGGCTTACCAACCTAAGTTGCATAAAATAAGCAGTGACATGTGTCAATCATTCATTAGATGAAAAATAACAAAATAAACATTTATTATTATTATTATTATATTCTCCTTACTTACATATATATTAATTTTTTTGTTTCATGAATGTGGGTATTGCATAGTGTTTTTTGCTTACACCTATATGAATGGGTAATGCATAATAATTTATAATACCTTTCAATTTTTCTCATATATATATTTTTTCTTTTACTTTTCTAATAATCAAAATATGGAAATAGGTCCATTTTAACAAAATGAACAATACATGTACAATGCAATTTTGGGAAATAGTCAGCTAATTGTTTGTGTTCCAATTACCTACATATGCCCTTTCAAATCTTGTATTACTTGTAATCTCTAAACATAATAAAATATTAAGTTATTGATTACTATTAAATTAATATTGATAATAATTGCACTGAATAATATTGACTAATAAATATTAACACCATTACATTTATTAATATTTCATTAAAAAAGATATTTCTTATTTTTACTAAGACATTATTATTTTACTCAAATTATTAATTCCACTAAAAAATAGATTTTAATGATCATTAATAATTCTCTTATTAATACTAAATTTCACATGTATTGATTTAATAGAATAACATTATTATTATTCTGATATTTATCCATTTGTTAATACTGATTTGTATTAAAATGATATTAAAATAATATTGTTAGCAACTATGTTTGACTAATTATAATGAATAATAATAAATAATGATACTATTACAAGTATTCTTTTCACTAATAATTTATTAAACTATTATGATAATAAAAAAGGGGGAAACTATTAATGGATAATCATTAAAATATTTATCATTATTTAAATTTTAAAATTAATAATTTTAATAAAATTTCATTATTATAAATATTATTGTTAATATTTGTAGTTAATATGTAAGATATTTATAAATTAACTAGTGTTATCTAGGCTATATAGCCATGTAGGTGTATAAAAATATACTAGCACAATATATAATATTTAATAATATTTAATAATTATATATTATAATATATCATCATTATTTTTGTTGCTAATAGTTATTTGATGTATAACAATTTTTACTTAATAATGTTATATTATCAGTACCATATTATCATTATTTTTATAACGTGTCAAAGCCACATAACCTTTGGTTTAAACTAAATGACACCCTTGAAATGGAATACTTGCATATGGGCCTCCTTAATTCACACTAGACATTAGGTGCATTATGGTATTAACAAAACCTATGTAGAGGCCTTTTTAAACCACATTAGAAATTGGTTCCAATAACAATATCTACATATAGTCTTCTTAATACATACCGGAAAAAAATGCCCCAACTATAATACCTCCATCATAGGACCTAACCAACCTTATGAATTGATTGCAATACATGCATATAGTGTTCTTAAAGCACATTGGAAATTTATTCCAATAACAATACTTACATTTTCATTGAAGACCTTCCCTTTATCTACCATGCTTTAATTCTTGGGTATTGTCGGTGGTGTCATGTTGATTATATTTGAACCACAATGAGCTCACATTTGGATATTCTCCATTAGCTAGATTTTTGTTTGACATTGTGGGATTCATGCTAACATAAAACATATGCCAAGGCATAACCAATGGATTGTGAAGCACAAAATAATATTGTTAACATTTGATACACAATAATACTATAAACCTTTGGTATAAAATGAACAAACATTGTTTACATGAATATGATGCCTTTTGGATGTTAAAATTAATATTGATTCATGAGATCTTTTGTTTCAAACATTTGTATGTGTGAACATTGTTTCATGCCAATCCTTCAACCTATGAATCGAATACCTTAAACCATCATCCACACGATGTAACAACCTTACCAAATGTAATGATTCATTCGCTTTTGTGAAATGAATGTTCTAGATTTTTCATGCCAAAACTTTCATGATTAAGGTGGCATGGTCACAAAATGCAACCCCTCCTTGTGTGCATTCTCTAGTAATCTCCTACATTGTGTGATGCAAATGAGCTAGTGTTCCCTCCAAAGGAACATTTGAACTTTCAAGTTCATCAAAAGCCTTATCTTCTTTTGTAGGAAGCACAACCTCTTCCATGGTTACGATCAAACCAATGTTGGAAGAGTATGACCCTTTCGTCACCATAAGCTTCACCATCATTTTTGGAATTTGAATCATTCGGAATATATTTGGGGTTCGCAAACTTGGTTGTTAAACCTTTACAATTAGATCCAAATCATGTTCCACAATAATCAATGACATCCTTTTGGGTAACATTTGTGACTATGAAAATAATAACAATTTGGTGCTAGCAAAAATTCCTTTGCAATGCCCATTCACATGTGCAACCTAAACATTCTATAAATGGGTATTTCATTTTTTATGTCATATTAACAAGATATTGATTCCTAACGATCCAATAACCATTTGTTTCAAACGATGGTTGGAATACATGCATGAGAGGGATTAATGTTGCCTTTTCCACACTCGTTTTCACAAGACATTCCACAACTTTGTTTTTTACGAACTCCTTTTTGTTCATTTCAAATGTGTGCATGTAATGTTATACAATTGTTGTTGTTAATCTCCAAACCAACCAATCAATTCAATGTCCTCTAAGACTTTTATTTTCAAATGAAAGCCAACATTTTAAGGCACCATGGTAAGACTCAATGCTCGTTTGTGTATCTTGGTTGGAATGTGGCATGCGTTGGAGGCCAATCATGCATAACTCTAAAACACAATGCACAATACAATATTAATTAAATCAATGTTCTAGTTAATAGAACATGATCATACCCATTTAAGGGGACGTAAAATTATGAAACTATGATCAAACAAACATGTTTTCAAAGACTAAATTTGAAAATGAACACATACCAAATTGACAATATAGGTCCAAAAGTAAAGTATCCAATAGTCATTAAGACATGTTGTTCAAAACTTTGTAAGACTTTCATTCTCCCTCATTCTTTGAAAGTTTCAATGTTTTCCTTGGGTTTGATGGACATATACATCACATCATGTAGGTCACGAATGATTCTTCTTTGGACTTCAACATCTTTGATCTTCTCCATTGTACATAAGCATTGTGCCTTGAATACATGCCATGCACAAAGGAATATAAGGATGTTTTTCGTAGCCCAAATAATTTTAAACATTCACACACAAATCACAATAAATTTTAGCATTAGCTAGATACATAAGTACATTGTAAGAGGGTAAAAGCTTACCATAGTGGACAATTTTGGAAGTCATAGTGGCAATTTTTTAACATTAAAACCTAATTTTAAAGCCTCAATCCTAACTTTAAAATTGAAAATTTAAACCCAAAATCTTGAAACCAAAACCGTAAAATTAAAACCTTAAACCTAAATCTTTTACCTTTAAACCCAAATTTTAAACTTCAAAACTTAAACTTAAAGCCTAAAGGGAAACCTTTAAGCCTAAAACTTAACCTTAAATTTAAACCTTTGATTTAAACCCCAAATTGTAAACCCTAAAAATTAAACCTTTAACCTAAATGAAAACCCTAAAACCTAAAGCCTGACCTTAAATGTAAACCTTCTACCTAAACCCCAAACTATAAACCTTAAAACCTAAACCTAAAGCCTAACCTTAAATTTAAACCTTTTACCTAAACCCCAAATTGTAAACTCTAAAACCTAAATTTAAAACCTAAAAAACCGTAAAACTTAAAACCTAACCTTAAATCCTAAAACCTAACTTTAAATCTAAACCCTCTACATAAACCCCAAATTGTAAACCATAAAACCTAAAACCTAAATGAAAACCCCAAAACCTAAAACCTAACTTTAAATCCTAAAGTTTTAAGCCTA
>Ga0116229_10004570_pt1 | contig 22673 bp, 9 predicted proteins | sample S1TSphgellanicum_3_FD_87313 | JGI IMG/M metagenome (GOLD analysis project Ga0116229, IMG submission 87313) | Host-associated microbial communities from peat moss isolated from Minnesota, USA - S1T2_Fc - Sphagnum magellanicum MG | ecosystem: Host-associated > Plants > Peat moss > Unclassified...
GAGGTTGTCACAACCCGAGGATAAAAAAAAATAGTTAACTTAGAGGTTGTCACAACCCGAGGATGAAAAAAAAATAGTTAACTTAGAGGTTGTCACAACCCGAGGATGAAAAAAAAATAGTTAACTTAAAGGTTGTCACAACCCGAGGATGAAAAAAAATAATTAACTTAGAGGTTGTCACAACTCGAGGATGAAAAAAAATAGTTAACTTAGAGGTTGTCACAACCCGAATATGAAAAAAAAAAATTAAAGTAGTTAACTTTGTAGTGGTAGTAGGTCTGGAAGCTTCTCAAAAAGCTTAGTCAATGCACACACGGAAACCTTTATGGAAGCTTATTTGAACTAAGTCCCCAATGGAGTATAAATAGGGGTAGGACCTCCCATTACCTTTAGTGTGTTCAACATCAATTTTAGGTACGTTTTCATATCATAACTTTTGTTTTCATACATTATCAAAATAAAGTTTTGTTTAAATCATCTTCTAGCATATATCATATTCTTTCCTGGGTCAAAACACATAATTAGGAACTAAAAAAAACATCAAATGTTAGACATAATTAGTCAAAATCAAACCTTTTTTTATTACCATTTAAAACCATGGTAATCATGGAAAATTGATTTTTTTTTCTCTCATATGAATGTCAAACAACTTAAAATTTTAAGTTTTGGTTTTTATTTAAGATGTTTGAAAATGTACACATACTACGTCAAATGGAATCAATTTTTCAAAGGACTCATATAATAAAAAATAAATAAATGATAAAACCATATTAGCCACATTCAAAAAGCACTCATACTTTTAAAAATGTGAAATTCTAAAACTTTAAACATTTAAAATATGTTTCAAAATTGTTTTAAAATTTTAGAGTTTCAAAAATTCTTTACCACATATAAATGGGTTATAATGTACATGATGTATAAGAAAAGTTATGGTTTAGAATATAATAAAACTAAAGAATGTGAAATTTTAATTTTTAGTGATGACTTAAAATTTTGATCATTTTCAAGATGAAACATTGAATTTACACACTTTTAAATTTTCATATTTATTCAATAATGACTAACCAAAAAAATGTGATGCATTAGAGAACATTTAAATTTTTTTATAACAAGTTACAAAAAAATCATTCAAAAATTCATTTGCATGTAAAAGTTTTTTTGAGGAAAAAATACTTGTAATCCATTTCCAAAGTAATTTCTTTGGCTCCTAATTACAGGTGTTGACCCACCTTGCATCTTTATGTTTCCAGTCTTGGATTAAACTTAAGCTTGCATTTCTTGTGATTTGTTTTCATTGCTATGTCCTTGGCTTAGTTCCTATTCTTATAGTTTTTCGTGCTCGTGACAAGGTGTGACCGAATTGGAATGAATCAACACCCACAAATATCTTGTTTTCTCATTTTGAAGCTACTTGAATGAACTACAAACCTTTTAGCCCCACTTGCACATATTGTAAAGGAACAAAATGAACCCACATAAAAAGGTGGGAAAGAAGTATTGTTAATGTTTATTTGATACAATTGCAAACAAAGATTACTAAGTGGTAATAGATATTGTTAAAGAGATGGAGCTTGGGCTAAAAAATATTTCATTATTTAGACCAATGATGCATTAATCGTAAATATTCAAATTCTCTTTAGCTTCACCTTACCCTCTTTCCATGTGAGAGGAAAGTGATGTTTTTCCCCCTAATGTATTTTGTGCAACATCCAAATAATGATGGCAAATATTTCATGAATGCAATATATCTCGATATTATCATGGTTTAGTGTCATGTTCATGAATGCAATATTGTCATATTTTAAACATTCATACTTAAAACCTCTCTTTACATAAGGCTTCTCCTTTAGCTTCATCCCACCTTCTTCTCCAATGAAAGGAGGACGGTGTTTTTTGTCATTTTTTGAACATGCAATACTTTACAATTTTATAATTTGGAAGAAAAAAATGTAAATTTTGAGTTTTATAAAAAAAATTAATATTAATTTGAATGATGATCCCACACCATGTAAAGTGTAATAATTATTCATTTTTTCTTTAATATGAAAACAATTTTTAAAAAATGGATCAATCTCAAGTATTTATATTTCATTTACTTAGGACCTTAAAAGGGTTACAAATGTTAAATTGATCTTTTCTCACCTTCTAATGGGAATAAAAGTGGTTCATATTTTATATGTCATTATTGATTGTATATTACATCACAATGCATAGGTTACATGAAAAATATTGAATCTTAAGTCAATTTGAAAATTTATAAGAATGTTGTTCACAAGTGATTACATTTATTATGGTTTATTTTATTTGTTATGTGCAACCATGTTGGCACCTACGACTATCATTGTTCACACACACATAAAACAAATGACACAAAACACCCTAAATGATGCATCACATCTGAAGATTTTTTTGGATACAAAATATAATTCACATGCCCACACAAGAATCCAAGCATAACCAAAATCCTTGTCAACACATAAACTTGTATAAAAACTTGGAAAACAAGTGTACACACACAACACAAAAGAGTGGTGTGATCTCATATCCAAAAATTAGAATGAGGCACCCCACTCAAAAATTTATATCCCATCCAAAAATCCAAATAATTACAGTCATGTTTGCATTGGAATTTGTTCCAAGCTAATTTACCTTGGTTTATTTATTATAATTGTGATGTAAGTACCTAAAACACAATAACTCCTAGCATGTTAAAACTTACCCACTTGTGTTTTATTCTTTATTTTTTAAAAAGTTAACTACAAGTGTGGAGGTTGAGTCTCCAAAGGAATTTTTTGAAGATTTTTCAAAAATGTTGTAGGTGACGACACATTTGTACACTCTCCACTAGCCATAACAAATGAAACTATTAATTAGATCTTATGGGGGGAGGTCTACTTGTTATTTTGGGGAATGTAGGTAGTCTTATGTGGCCAAATGGCTATTCTACATGCACTTGGATAAATATCACAACCTCACTATGGAAGCGAACACATCAAGGTGCCCTTCAATTCAAAAAGGGGGCCAATGAAAACAAGATCATGTTGTGATGAATTTTCGCATTTTAGGCAATGCCTTTACACACTTAATAAAAAAAAATTGATCTTGCCAAAAACAATTTGTTATTGAATTCAACAACCTTTTGTTGAACACATAACATTTAGCAAAAGTTTGAAAACCTACATTGGTAAGATGTGTATGTCCTATGATGTGCAAGATCCTCGGTAGTCCTACATGGGGGGCATGTTTCATTTTGATTATGGCTTTCTTTAACATTCAGAAGGATGATGACTTTACAAATTTAATTAGAACTAACAAGTTCATGTACACCAAGAACTTACACCAAGCTTGGGACCCTAAGCATGAGAAACATTCATCGTTAAAGGCAACATGATTCAAGGATATTCAAGTAATCACTTCATATCATGAATTAAGAGTAATTTGTGACCAATACATTTACAAACAAAATCATTTTATTTTTGTTGAGATTTTAGGCCTTCATGTTGTTTACAAAAACAAATATTTGTCTACATGAAATTTTGTGACACCACTAAGGAATTTTTGGTAGAGGTTACTAACCTCGCAACAATGGGGTGTTAATTCTTCACACATTGACATACACTAAATGTAACTTGATCCATAGTTGCCTACCATAAAGCATGTGCAATTAGTGATTAAGAAAAATAACATTTATGAAAGGTAGCATGTACCATTGTTTTCAAATAATGATAGATTAGTTTTGAGATTTTTTGGGCTCCCATACAATTTTGCATTACCTTGCATCTATATATGACCTCCTACCTTTTGTTGGTTTGATTGCAAACTTTCTATTATCTTGGGGTATCTTAACATTCATTTTCACATAAAATCAAATTATGTGAGTATATCATATGAATGTAATGCAACTTTCCCATCACCATTTATAGTTTGTGGAAAAAATGAGGGTATTGTAATCAATCCCATAAAAAGATTGGAAATGAGGGTATCACATATGCCCTTGCCATGTTAGATTATAGTTTGTAGAAACATAAGTGTATTGCAAATTTTCATGCCACGTCATATTGAAATTTGTAGAAAAACATGAAGGCATTATTTCCCAAAAACATTATGCCATTTTCAATTATAATTTGCAAAGAATTGAAAAGGGATTGCCATGCCTTAGCCATTCTTCCATTTCCAATTAATTGTTAACAATGTAGGTATTGCACACATTCAATCATTTTGCCATTTGAAATTATAGTTTACAAAAGCAATGAGGGAGTTACATATTATAAATTACCATATATGTAGTTTTACAAATTTCCTAGCTTAAGGAAAACTTATGTGGTGGTTGTTAATTTCTAGATGTACTTTGGATTCAAGTATCACTAGAAGAAATCCCCCAAAATGCAACTAACGGATTTGCAACTATGTGCAATTAATTGTCATTTGCAACTAGCTTTAACTGTTTTTGCAACTATTTTGTAGCCTTGACCATTATTGCAACTAATGACTTTTTCATCCTACATTTTATAAAAAAATTCATCCATGATCGTGCCCATATGTTCAATTAGTTGCAAATGGAACCGAACTTAATAACAACATTAGGGTGCTAACATAATCCCTTGTGGTATATATAAGTGTATTAGGGAATTTTTGAGAGTTATGTGTATTTTTATTAAGTTTTATTAAGGATATAATGGGGATATGTTTCCATTGATGTATATATAAAATTTTATTTAATTCTTGTTTAAGAAAATTAATTACATACCTTCCTAAATATGTTTGTTTGGCTACTTAACATAAGTTTCCTATTTATCTAATTATTTTTACCTACCTTACTTAGCCTAAGTTACCTACCTACCTACCTAATGTAGGTTAACTATTCATTGGTTAATTGATAATTAATAGTTAATACTTAGTATTTATAGTTAATATTGTAATTAATTTTTGAGAGTTATGTGTAATAATAAATAGTTAATTATTAAGTAATCCATTTTTATATATTATTTGATAAATTATACATTATAAGTTATGGTGTTAAATATTTTAACTATTAATTCGAATATATTAATTATTTTAGTTATTTTATAATTTATAACTGAATAAAGTATTTAATTGATTATAATATAGGTAGTAATTAGTAATTAATTAGTTGATCGAATAATGACTTACTTATTTATCTACTTGGTTATATAATTTACAAAAATAAATAAAAGGACAAAGTTATGAAATAAAATTTCTAATTGTAACCTAGTTTGTAATTGCAACTTCAAATTTTATCCCATATGTTTTGTCTTCCATTTCCATCCTGAAAATTATATAGGAAATATTTTTTTGTTGTACACTTTCATATTAAAAAAATACATGCCATTTAAAATGAACCAATCAAAAGAACGTAACTTTAAAAATTAAACCTAGAAAAAATTAAAATATTTACCTACCAACCTTTTAATTTACCTACCTCCCAACCTACCTACCTACTTACATAGTCCGACCTATCAACCTAAATACTGATTTTAATTTATTTTGGCCAAAATTCCCCCAAAAGGCATATTTGTATAATGTCACATATCACAATCTAAAATCATTTAAAATAGATAATGATGATCTATTATTTATTTTTAAAACATAAATTCTCAAATCATTCTTTTTGCCAATGTAAATTGTTGATTTTTATGGTAATATATGGATGGCATAAAATAATATACAGATGGTGAAGTATTGATTCTTATGAACTTCATCCACACTTGCAATTAATGTCTTATGCAACTTGTTTAATGCGATTAGGTGATTTTTAGTAACAAATGTCCTTTGTAACTAAAATAAAATTGCAAACGGTAGTTTTTTTTTTTCCAATTTTCCTTTGATGTATTGCCATGTGCCTTTGAGCACCTATTGTAATACATGCATTCAAAATTAATCTTTTATTAACATTGAAAATTGAAAAGGTAAATTAAGTCAAAGATGACAAGGGTTTTGCAATTACACTTTACTATTGGCATTAAGTTTCTTTTGGCTGCAATGGGTTTAATTCACCATTAATATTTAGGAAACATGTAGGTGGGCCCATGTATGTAAGGTCTTGTTAGTGGGTAGTAGGTTGGGGCAAATAGTAAATCATCTAAGTTAGGTAGGTAGGTAGGTAAATACTTTAAGGGGTATATTAAATAAGTAGGTGGGCATGTCAATATGTGCATCCTAGTGGTGGGTTCTAAATTAGTGTAGGCCAAGATGGGGATAAAATGTAAGTGAGGTCAAAGTTGAAGGCCAAAAACAAACAATGACTAAAAGGATCAACACCAAAAATTGTCACAATGCTAATCATGGTGGTTAATTTAGGGCTAAAAACCCAATGATTTTTTTTTCAATCCAATCAAATTGTCCATCCAAATCAGTGCACTCATGGATGTCGATCCATTATTGTGGGCCATAATGAACCAACACGTAGTAATGCACCATGGAAGATGAATGGTAAGTGATCAAGAAACATTCATTTTCTATTGGGTTTCAATTCCCTATCTAACCACGGTGGTTAGATTAATTGCCTTTATTATGTTATTACCTACAAATAATATCCCACAAATAAGTTGTTATTAAGGTAATTAAAACAACCTCTACCTATTTAATTTAATGACCCAATATTCACCTATTTTCCTACCTATGTACCTTTATATATAACAACCTACTTCTTACATTTTGGGTTGCAAAGTTCAAACTAAATATGAATTCAATTGAGGTTCATCCACAACCAAGTCATAATGGATGGTTTCATCAATGTTTAATGAATTTCATTCTTTTGGTCTTGGGAGTCATTGTTGCAAGCATTCAATAACCATATCCAAAAAGATATTCAAATGTGGGTATAAGACCATATTGTTAAATATCAATGGTCTTAACTCATCTACATCTCTTGTTATGATCTCCATCAAGAATTTTAAAACTTAATTGTGCTTGTGTAGATTTTGGAAAAACATTAAACAAGCCAATCATCACAAATTTTGTTAGTACCATAGTATTGCCATGTCAACATGATATCAACAAAAATCTCACTCACATAGCTTGTTCATATAATCCATCAAAGTTTAGTATTCCCCATTTGGCTAACTACCACATAGGCAAGTTACAAATAAGCCCAACATCTTACATGCCATGCATGCAATGAACTTTATGTCATACCATGTCATTCGTGCCATTTGTGATGTGGAATGCATGTAAGCATGCATGCATGTGCTTTTTCATATATTCCATGTCATGGGACCATGTATGCATGTGCAATTTCATATGTTATAACCCCCATGTGTAACATCAAGTCATTTCAAATTTTCACAACCATTATTTACCATTATTTGAAAAGCAAAACAAATGACCCTTACTTATGAAAAGGAGGGAACTTTAATTAGTTATCTATTTTTGTTTCATTGGAGTTCTAATGCAATCCATATGTGTTAAAAATCAAGTTTTATCTCCATTTGAATTTACCTTAGTTGAATAGTAGGTTCAACAAAACTTATATTATTTTAAACATGTTGAATTTTTCAAAAACAATTTTTTTCAAAAGAAAAAAATTGTGAAGTAAAATGAAACATATTTGGGAATATTTGGGAACATTTTATTAGACAAAATAGAATCTTCAAAATTAAATAATCATTTGGTAGAAATTTGACAAACTTGCAATTCAATTATAGGATGCATTGGTTGAATGGAATCTTGAGAGGCAATAATTATGGTAGGATAACTGTGTTTATTTTAGAATACAAAGGAATTGACCTTCTTGGAGTTATGCCATCAATTTTTTGGCTCTACTCATGTTTGATCCATCATTGTGTGTCTACAAGGTGCAAAGGCTAAATTCATTTTAATTTTTTTATGAAAATGTTATTATTACATGTTGTCAACTACTTTCCTCTAACTTTTATCTTATTAACATTGATATTTTGTGTGATTGTTTTCAAATTTTGCTTATAATAAATAGCGTGCATTCATGTATATCATGTTTTTAATTGACTTGATCATTGTAACATTATGGTATATATCATAGCATAGGGGCAACTTCAACACACCCATGTCAAATAACTAATTAAATTTGAAGATTCCATGTTGAAAGTATACATTTTTTGCATACTCCAAAAGATTTTCTACTTTCCTTCGTAATTTTTATACATAATTTTACAATTTTACAAATAAGATAATTAATATGGAAGCTACCAAGGTTCTATGGCGGCCTCAATATTATATATAAATGGACTTGAAGGTTTATGCAACTATAATTTTGTTGTTATTGAGTTATTCATAATTAGCACCTAGTTAAAAAATACTCCTTAATGTTTAAAAAAAAATTGTGTACATAGTTACAATGTGCAAGAATTAATAGTGAACTATGTTCTTAATTTCACCTTACCTTTAGACATTATAATGTTTTATGACAAGATATGATTATTTTTCTCATTGAACTTTTGACATATCTTAAGTTATTTCCTTACAACTTTTAGTTAATCAATAGTTTTCATTATATAATTTTTTTGATTTTTGCTTTTATAACAAGGAAATGAAACTTGGTTCTATTTGTAGTTTCACCTTATTTGTAACATTAAAATGCTTTATAATTGGTTTAACTACGAGTGGCTTTTATGAATTTCATGTTGTATAAACATCAATGATCAACCCCAAAAGGGTCTCCCATCAATTAATGACATTTATCTAAATTATATTCAAGCATCCTCCTATATTTTTGGCAATTTTTTTTAAAAAAATGATGAACAATGTTGAAAAAAAAACCCCAAAACTTCATTTCTTCATGCTTCGTTTCATTGTTTTGAAAAAAACACAATGTGAAAACTCATCTCTAAAAAAATTGCTAACTACCTATGCCATTAAACTACACACATGAGACACCAAGGCTTTTGTGACTCCATATGTGGAGCTAATTTGACCATCTATGATAAATTTGTTTATAATGTTGATGAAACTCCATGTAAAATCAATTGTATTGTCCCTAAGTTTTTAGTATGGGTAAGATATTCTTACATTAAAATGTGTTATGACAATAAATCTTACATTTAAAAATCCCAAGATGATAAATGATCCTAAACCCTAAACCCTAAACCTTAAACCCATTAGGTTTGAATGGAACCCAATTTTCACAAATTAAATGATATCTATAGTTTGTTTTGTCATGTAAGGTGCCTTCCAAATACGTTATGTACCATGGAATGGTCCAACCCTTGCCCATTATGTTGATTAAGGTGCTAGCAAGCATGTTAGGGTGAGTAAGGCAACACATCCAACATGTGGATCGACAATCTCACAAACACCTTACCCAACAAGGGCAATGAATGACATTCCATGACATTATGGCATAAGATGTGATGTATTCAACAATTTCATACAAAATTCATGTTCAACGCACACATGAATTTTGGTCATGATTATGATTGTATCATCATGATTAGAAAATCATGTTCCAAAAAAAATGTGGTTTAAAAAAACAACATAATTTGTCACCCCAAATTAACCTTAATGGACTAGGTAACCCATGATAGGTTGTTGGTTACCAAACCTAATTGACTCTTGCAAGAATTGAGACAACCTCCCCCTACTAAGCAATTATGAAATACATGTGAGTCACTTTTTAATAATTCTTTTTTAAAAAATAAAATAAAATCATACACCTATATTTGTAGTCCAATTTATTGTTAATGAAATATTTGAAAATGGATGTACAATGAAAATTATTTTCATCCATGAAAAAGAACAATTATGATTTTTTCATCCCAAAAACGGGTATGGCTATTGAAAAAAAATAAAAATAAAAATAGGGCTTGACATATTAAAACGAATGTAAATGTACGATGAATGTTATTTTCATTCATGAAGAGAACAATTTCTGATGCTTTCATTCAAGAAACAATATGGTTATGGACCTAGGTAACTAATCAAGAGCTCATTAGTTATAATAAATAGCTCAGACAGTAGATGCTTCAAATAACCAATAGGTCAGTGGCAGCGTAACCCTAGTGGTTCGAAACTCCACGCACGTTCGAATCTCGCCCCGTGCGCAGAGCACGACAGCACTGCGCTATTCTCTCTCCAGCAACCTTTCTTTCATGTTGTTGGCATTTGATTTTTGGCGATTTTTGGTGAACTTTTAGATCCTTTTCTGGCGTGATTTTTTGCTTAAAAAACAGGGAATTTGCGACAGAATATTCTATTTTTCAAAAAAAAAAAAAATCGCAAAATGGCGAACAGATTCGCCTCTTTTTCACGGAGATGGCTGTGAAGCTGCAAATTGGAGATCGTCAGTTTAGTTTGAAGGAGAGAGAGACAGAGACAGAGACACACACAGACACACACACACAGATGGGTTGTTTGCGAGGGAGCAAATGGAAAGCTGCAGGATTCTTAGTGGGATCTGCATTGTGTACAGCTTTATCGGGATTGCAATCGGTGATGGTGACTTCATGGCTGCAGCCATTTCTTCTGCTCCAGTTTCTACACCAAATTGTTGTTGTTGTTGTTGGTGATCAAAGCTCAGGGAAAAGAACAAGAACATCATCATCGTCATGGGGAAAGCTGCTTTTGCTCTTCCTTCTCACACTCCTGGTGCAATCTTTAGGGTTTACTGTGGCGTTTGGAGGGATGTTCAACGATCCCTCCTTTACACTTCCCGGTGTGCTTACAGTCTTGTTCGTCAGTACCATCGCCTGGTTGGTTCTGTGTATTCCCTTTCTCGCAAGCTTGGTTTACAGGCGCAGATATGGAGGTGCGACTCTGTCGCAGCCGCTTGTTTTCGCTTCCATATGGACGGCTCTCTGGCACCTAGCAGCATCAAAAGCGCCCATCGGATCCGTGGGGAATCCAGCCTACTCGCAAGCGTCCGTCAAACCCTTGGTGTTGACGGCTAGTGTATGGGGCGTTGATGGAATCGTGTTCTTGTTGGCGTGGGCAGCGTCAATTGCACACGAAAGTGTTGTTCTCGCAGATTCGGAGAGGGGTGGAGATAGTGAGACAAGACATTTCGTAGAAGGATGTGCTTGCTCTTCACAAGATCACACTCCAGGTACACACCATCTACTTTCTGCTCTTGAACATCCACAAACCCTAGCTTCTTCTTCATAAGATCACATTCCACGTACACACCATCTTCTTTCTGCTCTTTATCATCTGCAAACCTTAGCTTCTTCTTCTTCACAAGATCATACTCCAGGTAGACAGCATGTTTTTTCTGCTCTTGAACATCCACAAACCCTAGCTTCTTCTTCTTCAGATCACACTCTAGGTACACATCATCTTGTTTCTGCACTTTGAACATCCACAACACTTGCTTCTTCTTCACAAGGTCACACTCCAGGTATTCCAAGAAGATTGTGTCCATGTCCCTTTTGCACTCAAGAATCAAACTGATAGATAAGCAACCCATTGTAAACATCAACCAATTTTTTGTGAAGTTTTCTGGTGATTGTCCATTTTTTTTATTGTTTTCTGACTGCATTTTTTCTGATTGTGCACAATTTGTTTTCTGATTGTGCAGATGGATATGAACGCATCAATGACTCTTCAAGGCCTTTGAATGGGTACCTGAAGAAGAATGTGAGGCAGAAAGCTGCAACTGCACGTCGAGATCATGCTCTGCACACCAAGATTTGCATTGGGGTTTTCTTCCTGTCATTGGTTTACACTGGATGTAGAGAGGTGTTACTCTCAGGTGCCTTCTTCGAGAGGGGAATTGCTGAGACCTTGAACCCCACTGTTGCAGCTTCTTGCATCCTCAGGTGAAGTTCTCTTGTTCTCTTGTTTTGGGAGAAGGGTGCCTTCTGCAACTCTCCATGATCAGTGAAGTTGCAGTTGATTGTCAGGGTGGTGCAAATTAGTCCTTGATTTTTTCCATCGGTATCTTGACAACACCACAGCAGAGAGTAAAGTATTTTGGCAATATGCAAAACCCTAAATACCACCACTGACTGACATAAGTCATCAGTTTGGACCAGTGTTTGTCTGGTAGATGTCAACTCATGAACATACCTACCAGCCTGGTCCTGGTATTGGGTTGAAGACTGATTTCTGGCTGGTATGGTACAGGTATATGTGTATGTACCAGGTAGTAAAACTTGTATAAATCTGGTACAAAGCTGGTATTACCTCAGGTTCCTACCAGGCTGTGTAAGGGTATAAAGCTGGTATTGCCTCAGCTCATACCAGAGTGGTAGGGTCCTTGCTACCAGTGTTGATACCAGGCACAAGCCTATATACCAAGACCAACACTGGCTTGAACTCACGGATCCAGATTGGTTAGCAGGTAGTTAGTACTTTCAGTCTTGCCAGTTTAAAGCTGCAGAGTCAGTCTGCAAAAGTTTTGTTGATCTTTCTGATGCATTTTCCTGTGTGCAACTATCCGTCCAGACAGGCAGCAGGTGAGGCAGAAGTTGGTAGTCTTTGGAATGAAACACAGTCACGTGTAGATGCTGGAGATGCTCTCATAATATGGTCAGAAGCTGCCACTGTCGTCCAGGGAGATGAGGCTGAATCTGCCCTCTTACTGAAAGCAGCTCAAATTGCAAAGGAAGGCAGGAAGTCAAAGCAAGCTGCAAGCAATCTCAATGTCTCACCAGAGAATGACCTAATGCATGCTGGCCCATACTTAGGACTGTCCTACATTAAGTTCTTCAGTCCCTGGGCTGCACTGGGTGCAGCCAACAATGTATTTGCTCTCATTTTGCCAGATGGGTCAGTTGGCTTTAAGTACATAAAGTCACATCCAGTACCATTTGTGGAGACAAACTTGGTGGCTGGACCAGGAGAAATTCAAGTGGTTGACACAGCATTGGGACGGATTGGAGCAGCCATTTGCTTTGACTTAGAGTTCCCAGACTTGATTCGCCAGGCAGGAAAGCTGGGGTACAATGCTTCATCTCAATTTGGCTTTTTCTTGCCGTAATTCTCTGTTGTGGGTTTGATGTTTGAGGCTTCCACTCTGAACGAGGGGTATCTTTTTGTAGTTATTCCTCGTGTAGGTCTCAATGTGAAATATTGGTGTGATTTGATGTGCAAGCATCGTTTGTTTGCTGCTGTAAATTGCTTTTGTAAGTTTGTATCCATTAACAGTGGTTTCTGTGCGTTTCACAGAGTTGATATTATGGTGCAACCTAGCTGGACATGGGGACCAGTGGGTCCTCTGGAATTTGACACAGATGCATTTAGAGCAGTGGAGAATGGCTTTACATTGTTGCGTTGCTCATCTGTGGGTGTAAGCGGTGTTGTTTCCCCATTCTATCGTGTACTGGAGTATAGGTGCATGCAGACTCTTGCCCCTTGACCTGTATTTCCCAAATCTATCCAGTTTGAATCTCTTTACATGCATTCACAACCTGTTTGGAATTCAAAGTGCTTGAAAGTCTTCAGGGAGAGGTCCCTCTCTCCTCTTTCTTTATTTTCCACTTTCCTTGTGTCCCTGTGAAGTAATTTTACATCTGCCAGGAGTTTGCAACAGCCTGCCTGCTCAGTTATGCATACACAATGAATGACATTTGCATGGGGTGTGTTGCTGCAGGGAAGCTTTGACAAATACTGTCCTGAGCATGAGAGTACCGATTGCGGGAAAAGTGTGGACATTCTATCCAGGGGCAGGCTTTCTATTCGGCCATGCTATTACAATCATGGCTCTCCTTTATTCCTTGTTCACATGGCTCCCACTCTTGTGGGTGCAAAACATTTTGTATTTTTTACCTGATGTATATTGCAGGTTCTTTATAGGCCAGACAATCCAGGAGATGCAGTGCCAAATTGGATCACCCAAGATTCCAAATGAGGATGGTTCTAATTCCAATACAGCTAGTCCTCATTTGCAACAGTGAGGGTTCAACGATGATGACCTAGGAATGTGAGGTAGAAGGATTCTGCTGGTACCTCCTTTGTTGTGATTTGTCCTCCCTTCCTCTCAAAGACCCGAGCAATGTGTTTTATACTTGTAGATAGTGATGGATGTAAGTGCTTCAATATGTTAATGCACAACATCCAACACACGACATCCAATATCACATGCAAGCCAAGAGTAGTGTATCAAACATTGAGCTAGGAAAGATGACTGTGCACTAGTAGAAAAACTCGTGCTCAACGCACATCTCTACACTCACATCAAGCTCAATGGATGAATTCCAACTGAGTTGATGTTGGGTTTCACCTTGGTAAACCATTGTTGAACTATAAAAAATAGGTCATATAGGTAGGTAGGTAGGTAGGTAGGTAGGACAATAGGTGACTAGTAGGTCAGTAAATGCATGTAGATGATTCTAGTACAAGGTAGTAAGTTGTCAGTAGGCAGGTAGTTAAAATTAACTAACCATTGTAGCATATATGAATTTTTATGTAGCCTTTGCTTCTTATTTCAACCAAATTGTGAAGAAGGCCCAGCCCATGATGATATATTGAAATTCACAAGAGTAAGTTTTTATTATTATTACTTTGCTACGTGTTTTATTTGATATCCTCCCCTAAATGTACATGTGGTCATTGGTCAATGAGGACACAATGATGGCGAGTTCAAGGATTTCCATGATCACTAACTAGTCCTTGATAGGTAAGGATATGGAGCAAATAAATGAAACAAAAGTATGTGCTAGACATACATGTTTGTATCTTTCTTAAATAATGGAGATATGTGTATATATGTACATATACATGAATGCACCATATACCTATTCCAATGCTATGGTAAACGGATATATACCCTTTACTTATACCTAGGTAGAAAGAGACATACCCGTAGAGACCATTTATTTTTTACAACACCACAAAATTGAAAAGTAGCACAAAAGTGCAAAATTAATTTTGAGTGTGTACTCTTGAAATCCACAACTTGTAATATTGACACTCAAAATTCATTCATTCATGTGATGGGGGCATACCATAATGAAACATTTGATGTCTTTTTTTTCCCAAGTGAAAAACCAAGAAGAAATAGCACATCTAAATTTGGCGTAGCTATTGTGAATTTACACTTGAAATGCACAACCTTATGGATCTTAGGATGGTCCAAATTTGAAGTGTTTTGTGCACCTATGTGCATTTTGGATGAAAGCGTGAATCCATCCACCCCTTTGGTATGTTGGCCTCCACCAAGGTTTATTCAAATTCAAACATAGTGTGCAAGTTAATTCCCCATCCCACCCATAAACATGAAAGATTGGACAATGTAGAGCGAGGATCAATTAAATGTCACCACATGGACCAATCCTTGTGATTGCCCTTTGTTTCATAAGGTAACTTGTATATTCCATCTTTACCTCATTGTATGGTTCAACTTGTTCTCTCACTTGAATGTAGTTCCCAACCGTCCCAAGGACATGTAAGCAAATTTCATGTCATTCAAAAGGGTTTGGAAAATATTTCAGCCTTGCATGAAATCCATCTTGTTTTTGTTCATTTTTTCAATATTACATTTTTTTTTCTTTTGTAGTAAATAAATCCAAATAGCACTTTGACATCCACCTTTGAAACATACCCAAGTCCATCAACATGCATATGTTGTACATGTTTCAATAGACATGCAATCTATTTCTATTCCTTATATGATCACTTATATGATCTATGTGTTAGATTGTATTATGTGCATATTTCACTCCCAAAACCAAAACTTTTGCCACATTGCATGCCATGGGTGATGGAGAACTATGTACCCTAACCTAACAAATTTCAAACTTGGAATGAACAAAACTAAATTTCACCCCCAACAAAATATTATTATTGAATTATTTTTTTCAATTGTGATGCAAGATATGTCATGTTTGATCTCGAACCTCACCACAACTATTCATGGATAGTACACAACATATGAACATATTGAAAAAACAATCTAAGAAGGGAATAGTAGTTGTGAACGATAATGAACCCAAAAGAATATTGTATGAAGAATTCCCAAAAGCAATACCTAATGGTTGCCAAATGAGCAAGGAAACTTTTGAACATATCAAAAATAGTATGGTGGGACAACCTCTTCGTGAGCAAACAATTTCCGATAAAGATTTACAAAATGCTGGCTATAAAGATTGGACTGAATATTGCATATTTTCCATACTACGAAATTGGTGATGGAGAATTGCATCCTTATACAAGAACAAAAAGTTGCTTGAAATAAATATAAAGCAAGCAAACAAAGGATGAAAAACTATGGGATGTAGTACTTCATAACACAAGGTGGAAAGATTGTAAATGCTCAAAGTGGAGAACACAATTCAAACTTGTGGAAGCACCCACCGCACATTTGAGTTTTTGGCAACCAATCTTATCACAAAATATCCTCAACTATGTAAAGAGTGCATTTAAGCACAACCAAAATTAATATGTTGATCTTTGGATTCACAATTGAGACATGTTCATGGAGCCATCGCACATGAATTTGCTATTACTTATTCAATGGAAGGAGAGAATGGAACAAGCTTGAGTAATCATTAAAATCAAGAATATCTGCAAACAATTAGTTACATTATGACAATTAGTCAAGGCTACAACCCATGTTAGATGGCCTTGATGTTTGATTATTTAGTAACATGGTGAGAAACACTATGCTTCAACAACAACAACAACAAAACCATTCATGCCTCACTTCATGGGGGATCAATGATTATATTAAAGTTACAAATGTCATGCGAAACACCCTTATCATTGTCAAAAACACCCAATTCTTGCCTACATCAATATATTGATAGCAAGTGTAAATGTCATGACCACATTCATGACATTGAATGTGGGTCAAAGTTCCATATGAATTTTTTTCAAAGACATGCTAGAACAGTTAAAATGGAATCTTTGCCAAAATGGTTAGAATGGAAAACATAAGACAAGAATAAACTTGCTCAAATGTGAATGTCACACATTATGCACATTTGATTAATGTGTTGCAATCCCAAAAATGAAGTATATGAGCAAAGATTGGTTACATGTACGTTCATTTTATTTTTCCTTCCCCCCTAATTTGAGCCTTTTCAATGACACATGAATATATCTACCTATTTCTTCATCCTAGTAGGATTGAATATTCAATTACTAAAGATTGTAGTTTACAACCGTGTATAAAGGATTCTAATAAAGGTGTTAAATACATGAAGGCCATGCCATGGTAATTTCATTTCAAATTACATTATTTAATAACTTATACTTAATATAACACTTAAATTGCAAATAAAACATCAATTGATTGAATATTCAATTACTAAATATTGTAGTTCACAACTATGTATAAAGGATTCTTATAAAGGTGTTAAATAAATGAAGGCCATGCCATGATAATTTCATTTCAAATTAAATTATTTAATGACTTATACTACTTAATAGAACACTTAAGTTGCAAATAAAACATTAATTGCACAAGAAGGAAATAAGTTACCTTAAATAAGTCAAAATGAATATTTTGAAAGAAATGATATACAAAAAGTAGTGTTAAGGTGTTGTAGACACAAGTGAAAATGCAATCCTTGCCTATAGACTCGCCCCAACAAATTGTTTAGGAAATTTGTTCATAATTGAATGATGATGCCATAGGGGCCTTCTCTCCATGGTGGGATTCTTGAGATATGTTGACATTACCTCCATGCTTAAAAACCCATGAGGTTGGCACAAGCCATATATTGAACATACTAATTTGCTTATGGTTTCCGATGCTTCAACCTTGTCAAGCTGAGCATCTTCGATTGGTGTTGAGATTATGTGAATCCCGTTTCAACATGAGTCTATTAGACTTTACTTTGATTCAATAGTGCAAGGTAGTATATGGGAATGCTTTTGTAAATATCTCACAAGCTCATCTTCATACCCCAAACAAAATTTGACATCACTCAAACATTTATTGCGACTACAAGCTCATTCACTACGTTGTACACTTATGAAATCGCCCATCCCAAGGTTATAAGGGTCCTTAATTTTGGGGTATTATTCCCTATGGAAAACAAGTTGTGAAGCTTTTGGGAATAATTGTCCAGCCAGAACTAACCTCCTTTTGTAATAGTAGGTGTTGCCCCATGGGGTTTTCTTTTTCTTTTTCAATTTTGTGATGTAGCCAAAGTGGTGATCATACATAAGACGATTTAGCCAAATTTGGCAATAAGAAGATATGAAAGTAAAAATTTAGCACCCATCTACATTTTTTGGCTACCTACTATAACCTAGGTTAAAATTTCGCAAAAAAAAAATTAAAATAGATTCTTTTTAAAATTTGGCTATTCAAAACTCAAAAAGCACTAAATTTTTGCTAATTTGGAAATAAGTAAATAAATTCCATTTGGCAAAATTTCACCCAAAAAAACCCTCGGTGTTGCCCTACTATCTTTGCACAGCAATGTCAAAAACCTACAACAAAGGCTCAAAGAGATTGGAGCCTAAAGCCCAAAAGAAGTTGGGGTAGAATTCTTGACTTCTCAAAAGGCTAACAAGCCTTCTCTTCCCAGGGAACCCCATGTCCATATATGGAAGAATAAGGTCTTACAAGAGTCTTACTACATGTCAAGGGCAAGCACCTAAAACTCAGCGCATTTAGATGCCACGAATTGGGGCGCTAGTGACTCTTGTGAACAACATTTGTCAGTGGAGGCTTTTGCTCCAAATCCATGCCATCATCAATTAAGTAACATCCGATATCAATGTAACCAACTACACATAGTTTCCAATTACATGAATTGCTCTTTACCCCGTGGTCTTAAGTTTTTGATGAAACATATCATTCTCAAAAACATTTCTGAGACTTGCGAAAATTCACCATGGAAAAAGTAAATTGCTTTGATATCACAATCAAATATTAAATTGCTGCAAATGGGCTAACGTAATGCCACACAAATTATCCAGCATTTTGCACCAGGACTTTTAAGTTCTTGTAAGGTGGCTTGACGATGCTGATAAAAACTGGCAGTTGGATATAGAAAAGAATAATTTAGAACCTTAAGCCTTGCAAGATGGATTCAGAGCAATTCAAACCTTGTACTTTGCAAGATGGATTTGGAGCTATATTGTGCTTGATACATAAAGGCAAGACAGGGAAATCTCCCAATTTCCTAGCCCCTTGGAGGCCAATTAGGAGTGGGAGCATCTTGGATAGGCACCAATCCTAAGGTACCACCATATGTCTCAGGAATTTGGTCCTTCTCTATCTCCTCCAACAATATGGATTCAATCTCCTTGTCTTCTACAAAAATGATCTGATACAGGAGAAAAAAAAACACCCACATATCACCACTTCAGACACCCTTCCGGATGCACAGAACTTGGAAAGCAAACCCACAGAATGAGAATGAGAACTCTGGATATGCAGAACTTGGAACGTGAAGCCACAAAATGAGAACAATTGAGAACTTTGCTGATCATATGGAGTCACTCCCAAATTCCAACAGATCATGTCAATAGTACTGATGATGACTTAGGTCTAGTGACCTAAATGTAATTGTGCAGCTGGTTGAGTGCAACTTGAAGCTGACCCACACACATCCCAGTTGCATTTGTTGCATATAGGTTTAGGGTTTAGGGTTTAGGTTCCACGTGGAAACCCATGATATCATCTTTGAAACAGGTCATGCACCACCAAATAAATGTAGAGGTTACTAGGCATTAATAACTACGATTTTTTATGAAGGTCAGGTATACCTTTTCCTTTGTGACTTTATCGATAAATGGATTTACAATTTTCCATGCACCCCAAAATATGGTGGGCACATGGACAATGAATAGTCTCCCTAGTCGCTCTGGGTAATATGCCTGCCACACACATACACACAAGATGCATAATCTTCTCTCCACCTTGAGAAAATTGTGAATGTCTTTTTGGAACAAGGAGCTTCTCTAACTCTGGAACAGGTGGAACAAGGACCATCTCTAACTCTCTAACAGGCGGAATGTTTCAGGATCAAACCTGTAAGAAATCAAAGGTGGAAATCCAGCCACGTGGGTCCAAGTTTTTTAACTTCAGGCCTTTCAGATCCAAAATGACAGTGAATTTCTCATCACCAGGCTTCAAGCTTCTCTCACCCATCCAGCATTATCCACAAACAACACCCCATTTCAGCAGAATTGTCAGCCTCTGTGCTCTGTTGCCTTTGCCACTCAATGTTTAATAGAAAGCACAGTCTTCCAACATCTCATATGAAAAGACTTTTTTCATTCAATTTATAGGTCAACCAAAACATCGATGGGCTCTTCTCTCTGTGTCATAATTTCACTGTGCCAATGTCTTGAGGGGGGGTTGCCATTTAGGGTTTAGGGCTGAGGAGCAGCTTGCCAATGAAGAATGCCAGCAGTCACTGTTTCTGCTCTGACAGAAACTGAGAAAACAGAAACAAACAAGCAGAAATGGTATGACCATCTATCTTCCTTGGTAATAATCATTCACATAGAAGTAGAACTACTACCTTGCAATTGTCTTGTCAAAGTTGTACACCACATAGCCTGCTCATGCAACAAAACTCTCTGTGATTATGAATCCACAATCCTAGCAAACACATCACACAAGGTTCTTAGACACCCAAGTCCTAAACCCTAAACCCTAAAATTCTGAATCTAAAAAGAAATGAGGCTTTTGATGATGCGAAAGATGGGTTTACATTACAAAAAACACAAGCCAAGGCAGAGATAGTCTAGATACTTACGTTTAAACTCCTCAAAGTTTCGCTTATATGCATCATGCTTGCATGCCAGTATGACAGCAATAGACCGACCTACTTTGTCATGCCCTTGCAGGAAAACCTTCTTGGCTTCCAGCTCATTTTTCACCTGCACACTCCGAGAATGCACTGAAACTCCACTATGGTTTCTTCATCCCTGAATTTTTTTTGAAGTCCTTTACTTTAGGTAAGGAGCTTTTTCTGAGGATCTTGCTGGGATTTCAGGCCTAGCCTCAGGCTACCACCCTTGACTTAAAAGCCCTGAAAGCCAGGAAGATCCTCAGGAAAGTTCCCTGCCTTAATTTCAAAAGAGCAACAATTGTAACCCATTTGCACAAACATATGTCCAATTTTAGTATGGCAATGTTTCTAAGCAAAATGTTCACATTGGAAAGGAAAGCATCAGCAGCTTTGTCTGGAACAAAGATAAATAATTACCTCCTCTTCTGGTATGTAGCCAAGAGGCACAAATGTGTGACGCCATTTCTGATGTTCTGCAAACATTTTGCCAGCTTTTTCAACCTTGTTGGATCGAGCTCTAAGAAATCGCTTCAATGTGGCATCATCTATGTCCTGTCAAGCAAGTATTTCAATATCCAAAAGTCGATAACCGTGTCCCAGAGGAGAAGAAGAAGAAGAAGAATCTTTTTAGGTTTGCGGTATCCACACCACATGCTCCCATCAACCGCATGCAAATTCACAGTTCTCTAGGAGCAGGTTTGCAATTGGTCAAGAACTGAAGCATCTAGAGAATAAAACTGGCATCCAGCTGTGGGAAACTCAACCAGTGTTGGGTGGGTATTTTCCTTTTGTTTAGTAACCGCCAGTTCCAGGTTTTAAAACATTTCAGAATCAGAGAACTGTGGGTTCTGGGTTTATTGAGAAACAAAATCAGAACAAAAAAAAATCCAGCCAGTTCTGGGTATTTCAAAACCCTTGGAGACCCAAATTTTCAAATATTTCAGAATAAGAAAACCATGGGTTCCAGGTTTACTCAAGGAAAAAAAAATTAGAATCAAATATTTGCCAGTTCTAGGTAATTCAAAAGCCTCAGAGACCCGCCAGTTTTCACAAAACAACCAGAAAAGAACTGGCAGATTTCTTGGGGGGTCAGTTCTTCGCCTGCTTCAAGGTTTTGGAGAACCATGGCTGTATGTGAAAAACAGGGCGTTTGGTTTTCTGAGAGCTGTGGTTCTGCACCTTGAGAACCGCCCTGATACCCCGGAGGGGATTTGGGTGTTGGGTGCAGTTTCTAATACCCGCGTGACACTAAACCTCAACACAGAGGCTGGGACTGGATGGCAAGGGGTAGGGTTAGGGTTTGGAGTAGAGACTAGAAACGAGAGATGCAGTTCAAGCACTACAGGAGTTGATGACAGAGATCTGTAAAGGACGCGACATGCATGGGCAGTGAAGCAAACACTCAAAAGACTTCAGAGCTAAGTTCAAATTGGAAGCACCCATTTTGCAGTTCACACAATAAGAAAGCTTTGAGAGGAAAAAATTGTGAAGGAACACATTTACCGTGGAAGGAGGGTCGAGCTTGGCAATTAAGTCACGCATCTGCTGCAACAATTTCGCATCCTGGGTATCATCTGTCGTCTCAGAAGGAAAAAAAAACCCAATGGTCGAGATTCAGCTTAAAACACGAAAGCTACGACAGAAGCAAATGCTCCACAAAAGCTCAAGGAAAAAAGCGCACTACCCAAACCAACCAACCAAACCAACCAACCTTTCATATCTGCCACACTCTTTGCACCATCATCAACAACAGAAGCCTCCAGGACCTCTGCACTCCCATTCTGCACTTCCGAAGGTGGAAGAGGAGGAGGAGGTTGTTCTTCATCAACGGCAGCAGATTCAGTGGTGAGGGGGCCACGATCCTCATTACGATCCTCATTACTGCTCACTGAGACACTGTCCTGCTGCATTACGCCAGGACCCATATCACCATTTCCTGTCCTGACCCCGCCAGTACCAGCTTCCAGATTCTTGCCATCCTCCAAAGCTTCCATGCTCTCTAGATTCCCCTCCCTCCTGCACCCTGCTGCCCTCTCCTGCACC